>PVBE010695659.1_pt1 | contig 197717 bp, 171 predicted proteins | sample 1631181 | NCBI WGS metagenome assembly PVBE01 (sample SAMN08397723, study PRJNA350692) | Marine metagenome, whole genome shotgun sequencing project. | isolation source: water | place: Pacific Ocean | collected 2012-04 | reverse complement strand
GGTACGCCACCGGTAGTAGGTCTGCTCGGTGACGCCGATCTCTCTCACGGACAGCGCTACCGTCTTGCCATTGGCCACCGAGACTTCTACCTGCCTCAGCTTGTTCAAGATCTGCTCTGGTGAATGCCCTCTTCTCGGCATGTCATCCCCCTTCTGGAAACGTCCAGTCTCTAATTTATTGACTGGTACCGTCTGAGGGGGGCAGGTCACGGTCACAACCGCAAGTTCGGAATACGAATGGCGCCCCCGGAGGGAGTCGAACCCCCGACCGTCTGCTTAGAAGGCAGCTGCTCTATCCGCTGAGCTACGGGGGCGTGGGCGCATGATTAATCAAGGGTATCCGGGTTGCGCTCGGTTCGTCCACTTGCCACGCCGACGGCTGACTCGATGATTCATGACGTATAGCGATCACGTTCTGCTGTGATTGCCACCTTACTGGGTACGTGCCTTTTCACCCGATTGGATCTTCCACCGGCTGAGTTACGACGCCGTGGATGTCATCGCGATGAGCCCCGGTTGAAACCGGTCCCCCTCCTCGGTTCGCTGAGTACCGTTTCCCTGAATCGTGGGCGCGGGTATAATCCCCGCAATTGCCATAGGCTCCGATATTTGACCGAGTGAATAATCGTGGCCCCAGGCACAGCAACACACCGGCTGATATGCCCGCCCGACAGGAGGCAGTGATGACCTCAAAGGTCTATTTCATGGATGCCCGCAGTGACTCGGCGGATACGAGTCTCATTGCCAAGACGTTGACCGTGTTTGACGCCGCCGGGCTGGACAAGCTCGTCAACAAAGGCGACGTCGTAGCCATCAAGCTCCACTGCGGTGAGTGGGGCAGCAGCGCATACCTGCGACCCGTTTACGCACGGGCGCTGGCAGACCGCATTAAAGAACTCGGCGGCCGGCCGTTCGTATGCGACACCACCACCCAGACCTACAACCCCTACGGAAGCCGCGCAACGGAGCTTGACCTGCTCGTCACGGCGGAGCGCAACGGCTACAACTCGGCCACGCTGGGTTGCCCCTTCATATGCGCAGACGGTTACGTGGGAACGAGCGACTACCGGGTCGACATTCCGGAAGGCTACATCCTTAAAGAGGCATTTGTGGCGCAGGCGATCGCCGCCGCGGACGTTCTCATCGCCCTGACCCACTTCAAGGGCCACGGCATGGGCGTCATCGGCGGAGCGCTCAAGAACCTGGGCATCGGCGGTCAGTCCAAGCGCGGCAAGTTCAACGTGCACATGGGCAGGCACCCGAAATACGGCGCAGGCGATGCGATGGACTACCACCCGGAATCCTTCGTCGGAAAAGAGAAGGATCCGGACTGGACTATCCTTGAAGACTGCTGTCCGCTCAGCCTGTTTGAGGTTACCGACAACGACGAACTGAAGTGGGACCGGGAGCGCTGCATCAACTGCCTGGGCTGCATGGGTATCATGAACCCACGTGGAATCTTCCGGCCCAATCTGGAAAACTTTGATGCCACGGACGCGGCCATCGCGGACGGCGCGCTTGGTGTGGTCAAAGCCGTCGGCCCCGAGCGCTGTGGCTTTGTCACGGTCGCCGTTGATGTGTCACCGAAGTGTGACTGCGCCGGCTTTTCGGACGTGCCGATAGTCCCGCATCTGGGCGTGTTTGCCAGTACCGACCCGGTCGCCATCGACCAGGCCTGTGTTGACGCCGCTCAGCATGCCCCGGGCATTCCGGGATCTCTTTCCGAAGAAGTGGGCGTGGACGCACCGGGCGAGCGCAAATTTGACCTGGCAGGTTCTGCTCTCGAAGGAGCGAGCGAGCAGACCACGATCAACACGGCCGTGGTCAACGGACTCGGCTCCAGAGAGCACGAGCTCGTCCACGTGGAACGTGCAGGAGCAGAGAAGTTCCGCTTCCCGCCGGACACGCGGCCGTCCCGGCAGCGCTTCGGCAAGCTGTTCGCTAAGTTCCAGCCCTTCCCGTTCGACCGCTATGACACACGCGGGTTTAACCGTCTCCCGGAGGTGGATCTGGACGCCGTCAAGGGCCACGCCGGCCCGACCGTAGACCCGCACTCGCACGCCGATGCTCCGTACCACGGGGATGGCGTGTGGCACCCGGGCATGGAAGAAGCGGCATCGAACAGCGGCATGGGCTCAGACAAGGCCGAAACTCCCGCCGGCGACGACTAGGCCGCGTGCGGCCTGAATTTGACCTGGCCGTCGCAATTACAGAAAAGAGGCGTTCTCTCAAGGGGAGCGCCTCTTTTCTGTATGCCGTAATGGCCTTGCCTCGGGCCGGATTATCGGCCATCCTGAAGGCATCACATCCGTACAACAAGGAGAAAGAATCAGTTGGCTAGGGCACAAGACCAGCTCGACGAAGCTATCGGCATCATTCGCGAGACTGCAGCCGGACTTGCCGATGACCTCAAAGGCCGCTCAGAAGCAGCCGCCTCCGCGATGGAAATCCACCGCGAAAAATTCTTCTTCCAGTCGTTAACCGGACTGCCGTTTGCTGTGAAGGCAAACAAGATAGCCAAGGCATTCGCCACCTCCGCCAGTGACGCCACCGTAGGCGCGTTGGAAACGGTTGCGGCAGAGATAGACGATAAGGCCGATGCCCCCGGCACGGTCCTGACCTAACACTTGTCGACAATACTCGTAACGGGCGGCGCCGGTAGCATGGGCCGCCTGGTCGTAGGCAAGCTGCTTGAACAGGGCCACACCGTACGCGTCTTCGATCTCCCAACGGTCAATTACGAAGGCCTCGAAGGTGAACCGCGCGTCGAAATCGCACGCGGCGACCTAACGAATTCATCCGACGTTGGCGCTGCCTGTGAGGGCATGGACGCTATCGCACACCTCGCCGCCATCCTCCCGCCGGTGGCGGAGGCTAGGCCTGAACTAACCCGGAACGTCAATATCGATGGCACGCGCGTCGTGGTGGAAGCGGTTCAGGCCAAAGCGCCATCCGCCCGCCTTGTGCTCAGTTCATCCGTCAGCGTCTACGGAGACACGACGCCGCAGGGCGACGAGATCACGGTGGGTCACCCGACGAACCCGGACGACGTGTATGCCGCTTCAAAGGCCGAATCGGAACGCATCGTGGTCGAGTCGGGTCTCGACTGGGTGGCGCTCCGGATATCAGGCGTAGCAGTGCCCGTGTTCCAGGAGCCGCCCGCCGAGTGGCCGTTCACTCCAGATGAGCGAATAGAATTCGTCCACCGTGACGACGCCGTATCCGCTCTATCCGCTGCGCTGACCGCGCCGGACTCGGGACGCAATGTCTTCAACGTGAGCGGCGGACCGACCTGGCGGATGTCCGGCGAGAAATACGTGAACGACTACTATGAGCTGGTCGAGGCCGATCCTGCACTCGCGGTGTACCAGCCGAACCCCGGGCACTTTGACTGGTACCAGTCGTCGGACGGGCAGGCGGCGCTGTCGTACCAGAACACCCCTTACGAGCGATACCTGGAGCAGATCCAGGAAGACATCATGAGGATGCTGGAAGGATAGGGGTGGCGGCGGACCTGTGGCGAGATGGGAATTGTCAGGCGTTGATTCCAGTTTCCATGAGCTTGCGCGAGATTACGCGTATGAAGGCCAGCCGCCAACTTGCGCCCCGCCTCGCGGAATTTAACTACGGCACTCCGGGCGCTTAATCCGTCACAACTTGTACGTTCGGACGCCGGAAGACCTCGGGCCAAGTGTCACCCGGGAGCGACATGAGATTGACGATACCGGGGCATATCACACAGGACGTCCGGGAGGCTTTGCCGACACCATACTCAAACGTCGCAATCGAGACGTTTGTTGTGATGCCAGATTATTCCCACGGCATCCTCTGGCTCAGCGCCAACGACTTAGGGGCGGCGCTTGCCCCGCCCACACCAACATTGGGCAACGTCGTGCGCACGTTCACATCGGTCTCCACTCGCGAGATAAATGGATCTCTTGGTCGTAGCGGAGGCAGGGTTTGGCAGCGAAGCTATTACGACCGGGTGATTTGTACTGAAGAGAACTTGACGCGGCCCGAGAGTACATTGTGAACAACCCGATGGGCCCCTGGCCTTGGCTTCAGGTCGTCTTGCTACAGGGTGGGGCAAGCGCCGCCCACACGGTCTCACGGCTGAACGATCGGAGTTCGCCCCTACATTGTCGGCGACCCGCCATCGTCGTCATCCGTTCGGTTACGCGACCGAATCTCTTCGCGTAATCGCTGGCTAGCACGCCGGTCTCGCCACGCCGCAACCATCCATGTCACACCGCCCGCGGCGAGGCCGTACAGGGCGAAAAAGGGGATGGGCAGCATTCGGCACGCAAGTACGGTCCCCCGGTCGGACCTATGTTTGGGGCGACGCTGTTTCATCCGTCTTCGCCCGAGTCCGATGAAGGGGTGGATAACGTGACGGCGCGGGACTCGGCTCGTATCTCCCGCACCCTGTGCCACACGAACCAGCCGATCAAACCAAGTACGCCAAGAATGATCGGGATGTCGAACGGGCGGGTGACGGACCTGATGTCGTCGTAGTTGGCGCCCAGTAGGAAACCGCCTAACGCCAGCCCGAAGGTCCATGGGAACGCTCCTATAAAGGTGAAGAGCGCAAATCGCCAGACGTTCATGCGGGCGATGCCGGCGGGGATGGCGATGAAACCGCGCACCCCGGGGATCATACGCGCCACGAACACCGTCAACTCCCCTCGCGTGGCAAACCAGCGATCGCCCCGGTCCAGGTCCGAGTGTGTGATGAGCAGGTACTTGCCGTATTTCGCAATCAAAGGCCGCCCGCCTGCGCGAGCCACGTAATACTCGATCAAGGAGCCGAGGAGACTTCCGATCGCCCCGGCCAGTCCGGCCAGCACGACAAACCAGAATCCCAGATCTTTCTCTTCGACCAGCTTCCAACCGCCAAGCGGCATCACGATCTCGCTCGGAAGTGGGACGGCCGTGCTCTCGATGGCCATCAGGCCGATAAGTCCCAGCCACCCGATCGCGTCGAAGACAGTTGTGACGAACTCGAGGATCCAGTCCTCGGTGCCATCGATCAGCTCGCGAATGAAATCGATGGGGTGGGCCTCCGGTCGTTTCTGGTGGGCGGATCAATTTCGGGTAGGGCAGGGCGTTGTTCCGCAAAACCTCCCCCGTAACGAGTCTTCCAAGGGCATTGAGTTTAGCAAAGCTACGATGCGCGCTCCGCATTCGGGCTGCCTGCATCTTTTGAATGGTTTGAACGTAACGGTGCCCGGAGGGGCTCTATTTCGTCCCGGATGGCGTTGATTGCCACCGTGGACGGGGAGACCCCTCGCATGGAGCCTCGCCCATTTCGGCGATCCCTAGCGAGAGCTTCATGTCCAAACGGTGGGGCGAACTTCAAAAGGGCGCCGGAGAAAGTCGGTTCGCCGGGTAATACGGGGCGGGATACACGGCTCCGGATAACGAAATCATTGATATGCGCTGGGCAGATCACTGTGCCCCGGCGACAGTTCGAGCCGGGCCGGCCGAAATCACCGGCGGGAAGTGACGTGATTGTACGTTTTACAGTCAAAGCTAATTCAGCTTTGATGAAGGCATGTTTGATAGATGTAATATTGTAATAAATGTAAATAAGTACAAGAAAGAAACAGAAGAAATACATGCAAGATTCAATACGGTGTACAATACCCTAAAACCCGTCAGAATCGACCTGAAGGATGGCCGCAGGGTCACCTCGCGGAAACACCGTTTAAGAGCCGCCGAAGCGCAGAAAAGGGCAATGCATGGCCAGGAAGACCAAGAAAATGCTCGACGTAGAGAAACGCATGCTCAACGGTCGGGAGTTGGAACGCGCCATCCCTGAGATGCTGAACGACGTGGGCTTCACCGAGACAGCGAATAATTTGAAGCTGTCAAAAGCGACCCTCAACTACTGGATGCTGAAGCTCGGCATCGAAGTGCGTCGCGTGGCCCTCGCACCCGGCGAAGAGATCGAGATCAAGCGGCCCAGTAGTTAAAATGCGAACGGGCGCGCCGGCTCGTCGCCCTGATTCGGCGCGGGCACCCGGGGACACCGGGAATCGCACCCGTTCAACCCCCATTTGAACAGGTGCAGAGCGCTCTAGATAGCGATCCCGGACCCGTGACGGGATGGGGCAGAGCACACGCAAATATCACGCCCATCACGATTGACCCAGTCCGTTCTGGCTGCTAAATTTCCGTTTGTGAAACACGGAACAATACCTTTCACCGTCCGCCCTCCGTTAGAATTCGCACAACGTGCGGGTCCTGGCGCATCCCGAGATACACAACTGATCGGGATACGGGCACGCATGAACGGAGAGTCTCTTAACAAATGATTTTGACCCGGCTAATGAGCCTGACCGGCCTTCTCATCATTGGCGCCATTTTCATCGCTGCCTGCGGCGCCGCCGACGACGCAGAGGTTGTTGCGACACCCGTATTTGAGCCCACGGCTGCGCCGACGGGTAACGCGCCTGCGGCCACAGCCGTGCCCGCCGATTCGGTAGCCCCGACAGCCGCACCCACAGAGGCTCCGGCGGCCGTTGTCGGCGATGCAGTAAACGGGGAAACGCTGTTTAGTGGAACGAGTGGCTGTGCAGGGTGCCACTCGACCAGCGACGCCACAGTGATAGGGCCCGGCCTCGCTGGTATCGGCACAATTGCCGAAACACGCGTCGCCGGTGAGTCCGCAGACGAATACCTGACTGCGGCCATCATTGCGCCCAACGACTTCCTCGTGCCGGACTTCCCGGGCATCATGCCGGGCAACTTCGGGCAGAGCCTCTCTGAACAGGAAGTCGCGGACCTGGTCGCCTACCTGATCTCGCTTCCGTAATCCGGAGACCGCGCCTCTGCCTTTCGACGGCAGAGGCGGAAAGTCACCTTGGGCGTATCGGGGACATCTCGCGACCGTAGGACGGGTGGGGCTGACGCCCATAAGCCCGTCCAAAATTAAGCGTCGGAAGGGCTCAGTCCCGTCCGGCGATCGAGCGTGCGATCTTTGCCGCCATCACGCCTGCGCCGAAGCCGTTATCGATATTGACGACGGCGATGCCCGCCGCACAGCTGTTCAACATCGCCAGCAGCGCAGCCACACCGCCGAAACTGGCGCCGTACCCCGTGCTGGTCGGGGCGGCGATCACGGGCGCTTTCACAAGCCCGGCGATGACGCTCGGCAGGGCGCCCTCCATCCCGGCGACCACCACGAGCACCTTCGCCGCTCTTAGATCGGGAAGCGATCCGAGCGTGCGATGCAGCCCCGCCACACCTACATCCACGATGCGGACCACGTCGCAGCCCATCAGTCGCGCCGTCTCGGAAGCTTCTTCTGCGACTGGCAGATCGGCGGTTCCGGCGGTCACCACCGCCACGCCGGTGATCGGCTCCTCCGGCGACCTGCGGTCTGCCCACACGATCCCGCCCAGCTCGTTGAACTGCGCATCAGGAACGGTGGACTTCACTGCGGCGAAGCCCTCGGCGTCCGTCCGGGTCACCATGATCACGCCCGAGCGCTCGTAAAGCCGCTTCGAGATCTCCGCAAGCTGGACCGGCGTCTTTCCTGGCCCATAGACGACCTCCGGAAAGCCGGTGCGGACGGCGCGGTGGTGATCCAGGAGCGCATCTCCGACGTCTTCGTATGGCAGGCGTCCCAAGCTCTCGAACGCATCGCCGGCGCTCGTGTTGCCGATGGACACCGATTCAAGGATGCGTCGTATCTCTTGCGCGTCGATAAGCCAATCTCGTATGTGTGCTTGGGCAGCCTGGAAGTCGATAAAAAGGGCACCGCACGGCGGCTCCCCGACCGCCAATTATAGGTCCACACCGTCTGGCGGCGAATATGTCACGCGCGGGCGCTCGCGAGATTGACGATACGTTGTGGTCACACATATACTCGGCCCCACATATTGGGGGTTTAGATAACTATGTGGATTACCTGTCTTCAAGAGAACCTGTCACGTGGACTCGGCGTCGTCGGTCGTGCGGTGGCCACGCGCGCCACATTGCCCGTCACGCAGAACGTTCTCCTGACGACGGACCAGTCGCGTCTGAAGCTAACGGCGACCAACCTTGAGATAGCGATCAGCACCTGGATAGGCGCGCAGATCGATCACGAGGGTTCGGTGACGATCCCGGCACGGCTCCTGACGGAGTTCGTGAACCAGCTTCCCGACGCCAAGATCGAGATCGATCTCGTAGACACCCCTAAGCGCGTGGCGCTCAAGTGCGCCCTCTTCAAGGCCAACATGAACGGCACGGACGCCGAAGAGTTCCCGCCCATCCCGACGGTGGAAGACGGAACCACGATCACCGTGCCGGGCGATGTCCTTAAGGGCGCCATCGAACGCGTTGCGTTCGCCGCCGCTACGGAGGATTCCCGGCCGGTGCTGACCGGGATCAAGGTGGAGATCGCAGGCAACAAGCTGACGCTCGCAGCTGCGGACGGGTTCCGCCTGGGCGTGGAAACGGTGGAGCTTGGCGCCGAGGCTGAAGAGGACATGGGTTTCATCGTCCCCGCACGTACGATGCAGGAAGTGCAGCGGCTCATCGGCGACAGGGCGGACGACATAACTGTTACGGTGACCGAGCCGGCCAGCCAGGTGCTGTTCAAGTTCGGCGACATCGAGATCGTGTCCCAGCTTGTACAAGGTGCGTTTCCGGACTACGCAAAGCTGATCCCGGCGAGCGCCGGCACCACGGCCACGGTGCAGTTGCCGGACTTCCTTCAGGCGACCCGGGCCGCATCGATCTTCGCCCGGGACGGCAGCGGCATCGTTCGTTTGATCGTGACACCAGGCGAGGACGGCGAACTCGGCAAGGTGACCGTCGCTTCGCGCGCCGAAGAGGTTGGCGACAACGAGGTCGAGTTTGAGGCGACGATCGATGGCGACGAGGCCAAGGTGGCCTTTGACGGCCGGTATCTGCTGGACGTCCTGGGCGTTCTCGGCAGCGGCGACGTCACGCTGGAGACGACCACCCCGTCAAGCCCCGGAGTGATCCGAGCCACCGATCGTGATGGCTACACGCACGTCGTGATGCCCATGTTTGTCCAGTGGTAAGCCCGGACTAACTCCAAACGTAAATTACCGCTATTAACAACGGTAAACGCGCGTGCCAGCGTCATGCGCATCACGGTTATACCCACTTGGAGAGGCATACATGGGGATCCATGATGACAAGGTCGTAATCGTCACCGGCGGCGCGCTCGGCATCGGCGGCGGCGCATCGCGTGCCTTCGCGGAAGAGGGCGCCCAGGTGATCGTGGCGGATATCAACGCCGAAGCCGGGCACCAGACCGTCGACGAGATAATAGCCGATGGCGGCGATGCCGAGTTCGTACAGGCCGACTTCAGTTTCTCGGCGGATCCCCGTCGGGTGGTAGATGGGGCGATCGCTCACTACGGTGGCGTCGACTTCGTGTTCAACAACGTCGGTATCCAGCCTAAGACCTCTTACACCAACGCCGAGGACACGACCGTGGAGATCTGGGACGCCATCCTCTCGGTAAATCTGAAGAGCTACTGGTTGATGGCCAAGTACGCCATCCCGGTGATGCGCAGCCGTGGCGGCGGGGTGATCGTGAATAACGCCAGCGTCCAGGGCCAGCAGTCCGCTCCGATGGTGACGGCGTATGCGGCCAGCAAGGGTGGTGTGCTGTCGTTGACCCGGCAGATGTCGCTCGACTATGCCCGACAGAACATCCGAGTGCTTGCGGTGTGTCCGGGTTCGATAGATACGCCGCTCATGCGCGACGCCATCTCCGGAGAGCCCGACGACATGGAGGCTGCGATCGCCGCCGCCGGCGCCGTTTCTCCGATCGGCCGTATCGGTACGCCGAGGGACATCGCAAACGTGGTGGTGTTCTTGTGCTCGGACAGGGCGTCCTTCATGACGGGCGAGTTCGTGAACGTGGACGGCGGGGTGATGGCACAGGGCACGTGGGCGGACATGAGCCGGACCGGGTCGGATTGACCGCGGGGCGGTGGTGACGGAGGTGGAGGGCTCAAGACAGGCGGAAATACTTGCCGATGAAGGTGACCGGCAGGCACCGATCCTGCGTGCCGAAGGCTGCGCCGAGGCGCTCAACACGGTGTACGGAGTTGCCCAGAGGTAGACGAGAAGACGTATTTCGAGGCGCCGAAGAGCCTCGGCGAGAGCGGCTGTTCCAAGATCATCTTCCGATGGAGTTCACGAAGTTCCTCGGGCCGCTCGGCGCCATGTTCGGGAATAACGGCTCCGATGGGTCTGACGACGAAGATCAACCGCGTATCCCGGGCCGACAAGCCCTCTCCCTCGACGGGAGAAGGCTTTGCGCGTCTAGATATAGGCGATCGCTCCGTCGGAGAGCAGCCGGTCGCCGCGGTACCAGTTCGATTCATAAGGCCGATCCGCGAGGGCGTCGAGGTTCAGCTCGATGCCCCAGCCCGGCCCATCGGGTATCTGGTGGTGGCCTTCCCTGACCACCGGGAACGATTTGACAAACGACACCTCGATCTCGGTGAAAGGCCGCATCTCCTGGACCAGGAAGTTGGGGATGGCGGCATCAAAGTGCAGGTTGACCGTTGTTGCCAGCGGGCCCATCGGGTTATGGGGTGCCACGGAGACGTCGTGAGCCTCGGCGTCGGCGGCGATCTTGCGCATCTCCGTCATCCCGCCCACGATGCAGATCTCCGGCTGGATGATGTCCACCGCACCCGCCCTGAACAGCTCCCTGAACTCGAACTTGGTGTACAAACACTCGCCTGTCGCCAGCGCATAGGGCATCTTCTCGCGAAGCTGGCCCATGGCGTGCCGGTTCTCCATCCGGAGCGGCTCTTCCATGAACATGGGGTGGTTGACCACGTGTGCGTCCGCTAACTCCAGAAGTCTGCCAGGCTCGAACACGGCGGCGTGTGCATCCATGCCGATCTCGGCATCCGGCCCGGCCGCCTCACGAAGTGCTCCGACGAGTTCAACGCCGGCGTCAACGGCCTTGAGCCAGGGCAGGCCACGCCAGTCGTTCGGCAGGGGATTGACCTTGAAAGCCGTGTAACCGGAGGTGGCGATGGCCTCTGCAACGGTCGAACGCATGGCGTCCAGGCCGCTCCCGTCGCTGTCGCCGAGTTGGACGTCCAGGTAGCCGCGGATCCTGTCCCGATAACGGCCGCCCAGCAGGTCGTACACTGGCAAGTCGTACGAGCGCGCCGTGATGTCCCACAGGCTCTGGTCGATGCCGGAAAGCGCGGCCAGGCCGGACGAGCCCGGGGGGAAGCGCGCTCCCTGGTACATGAGCGCCCACAGGTACTCAATACGGGTCGGGTCGTGGCCGACGATCTGATCGGCGAAGTAGCCGACCCATTCCTTTGTGGCCAGGTCGGGGCCGACGGTGTACGCCTCGCCTATGCCGGTGATGCCTTCATCGGTGTGCGTTACGACGAAGGTGCTGTTGCCGGCGCGGGGCGTGTCGGGGGTGGAGCGGCTGGCGACCAGGCATTCGACGTTTGTGATTTTCATGGGTGGGGATCCGGGTCTTTCTTGTTGCGGGTATCTGAGAGAGTGATACGGGAGGTGGCTAGAGGAAGGCCGGAGCGCCGTCTGCGTACGTGCGGAACCCGCGATTCCAGTGTCTTGGAGGGTGGGCGGAGATCTCTTCCAGATTCAACTCCATGCCGAGACCTGGCTTCGTGGGCAGCTCAAAGTAGCCGCCCACGGGCGCCCACATCTCGTCCACAAACTTCGCTCTCTCCCGTTTGTGGTCGCCGTGATACTCCAGGATCGTGAAGTTGTTGATGCTCGCTGCGTAGTGGACGCCGAGCGCCGTGGAGAGGAGGCCAAGCGGGTTGTGCGGCGCCACGGTCACGTAGTTGGTCTCTGCCATGGCGGCGATCTTGCGTCCCTCCAGTAGCCCGCCGCAAACGAGCAGATCGGGCTGGATAATGTCCACCGCGTCTTGGTCGAATAGCTCAGCGAACTGCGTCATGCCGAACAGGTTCTCGCCGGTCGCAACCGGGACACGTAGCTCCCGGCGCAGGCGGGCGGTGCTCGGAATGTAGTCCGGGCGGACGGGCTCTTCCACGAACATGAGCCGGAAGTCGGACAACGCCTCTGCCAGCTGTTTGGCGCGATGGGGCTCTCTTAGTGTGCTGTGGACGTCGACCGCCAGATCGATGTGTTCTCCGATGGCCCTGCGCAGTGTGCCGACCCGGTTTGTCACCTCCCTGACGACGGCGAGCCAGGGCATTTCCTCCCAGCCGGGCGGGTAGAGTGATGCCTTGAAGGCGGTGTAACCCTCTGAGAGCAGTGCCGTTGCCTCTGCGGCCTGCACAGCGGCCGTGTCGCCGTGGATCTGGTGATAGACGCGGATTCGGTCTCGGGTCGGGCCGCCAAACAGTTTGTAAATGGGCACACCGGCGCGTTTGCCGGCGATATCCCACAACGCGTGGTCAACCCCCGACAGAAACGACCACTCGACGGCCCCGAGAGGGAAGCGCATCGTGTTCTTCGCTCTGCGCAGCAGCCACTCGATGCGGGAAGGGTCCTGGCCGATGAACCAGTTCTTGCTGGATTCGGCGGCGGCGATGATCGCCTCATCAGCACCGATGCTGTAGGGCTGGCCGACCCCGGTGATCCCTTCGTCCGTGTACACCTGCAGGAACACGGAATTCCTGTGGCCGTCGTTGCTGTGGAAGGTCTTGATGTCGGTGATTTTCAAGGGCTGGCCTCTTGTCTGATGGTGGCCGTAGCGGAGTGGACCGGGGAGAGTGGGGCAGCGGCAGTATAAGCCCGTTCTGGACGTGTTAGCGGCGTGGTATTTCGTTCAGACCGGCGTGTATCAACACTGCAAAATGATGCCTGTGATTAATCATCGATATGTGCCGCATGTGCACAATTATGTCATATGAATGAATGTGTATTTATGCAAAATAAGGACAAATCCAGAACAGAGATTAAGTCCGTGGAATTGCTGCTGTACTGCAAAAATAACCCCAATGTGATCTCTAAATATTGTCGTCTTCGCTCCGAAAACGCGCGGACGTGCCGAGAACCCCCGGGTACTTTCGTACCTGCACGAGATAATCTCGCGAAGCATCATTAGCTATTAATAACGCTAATCATGCTTTGGATAACGCTGGTTAAAAAGCAAAAATCCGGAAACTGCGATTTCGCCGTAGTTAACCGCGATTAGCGACTTGCGGCCGGTGAGAGTGTCAGGCGAGATGGATCGTACCCTGGGATCCCGGGATTCCGTTGAGAATCCTGGATAAGGCGCCGCGCGAACGTTGACGGAGTGATCTTCCGTTATGCCGCGTGGATCACAACGGGTTTCATGCCTGGAGACCATGTGCCCGACGGCATCTGAGGCCTGGTCGTATACGTGAGGCCATCGCCTCGTGGGCGGCTTGTTACTAACCGGGATGGGGCTGGCGGTGACAGAGGTTTGCCCCGGCCGATAAAAGTTCGACTCCTGCCATCGGCCGCCGCTGCCTGAGGCGCTGGCCCAGGACGTGTGGTCGACGCTCAGACGGCATGCCGGCTCCGAGCGGAGCTTTGATCCGCCGGATGACTCGTGTGACGGCGACTTTTGGGCGAAGGAACGAAAGAAGCTGGAGTAGCGAGCGAAGTAAACGCACGATACAACAACCTGTTTCCCTACACGGGTGCGTGTACCCCGGGCGACACGGGCAAGATGACGGCCATTACGCCTTTATACAAAAGCATTTAGCTGGCAGCGACGGCAACAAGTGGAAAACCATCATGGACAAATAGAGGACATGCCGGCATAATGCTGAAATAAACGGCAAATAGATCGGGTATTTGCTGAACGTCCTGGGAAAATGGGCGCCGATTTGATTCCAGCCACCAAAGAAAACTGTCGGACTGCCCAGTACGATGAAGCCGCGCAGAGACTGTTTAACGGCGATGACGGCACTTGAAGGCCGTTTCCTTTTTTGGAACGTTCTCCGGACTGCACAGAGATAAAATTGGCGAATGGTACGACATGAAGGATCGGTAATATTGGGAAAATTGAGCCACTACGAGTATCCGGATGTCCCGTTAAACAATTCGCTTGATATCGGACGCCGAATTGCGCGCGAGTTCATGGGCTCGGTTTCCCGGGCTACCCTTGCCAGCGCGTTACAGATGAGCGACCGCGGCGGAGGATTTGGCGCTCGAATCGGCGCTATGCGCATCTGGGGCATCGTGGAAGGACGCGGGACGATTCGTCTGACGCGCAACGGTCTGCGTGCGGTCAACCCTCTCACCCCGGAGGAGTCTTCGATGGCGCGCCGTGATCTGGCGACATCTGTCCCGCTGTTCATGGAGTTGGCCGGGCGGCTCGACGGCCTCCCGCCCGATCGCACCCGGCTGGCGCTACTGATCGAAGACATCACCGGCGCGGGCCGCATGGAGATCGAGAGACGGCTTCCCGTGGTCGCCCGGGTTTTTGAAGACGTGTTGCCCTTGCTGCCGACCTCAAACGGGCCCGACGGAGGTCGGCGCGACGAACGGATCGGATCCGGCGGAGAATCAGATGATCAGGGGCTCGGGTTTCTGGACATACCGGCGCTCCTGGACGGGCCGGCGCCGGTGTCCGGTGAGTATGCCCCTGTAGCGGAGACCCCTGTGGACACCGGCGAGCCACGCATCGAGGTCGTGTTCCCGGGCGGCCGTATCTCACTCCCGGAGTCGATCGCCAGCCTGGACGTGATCATCCAGGTGCTGCAGGAACGCAGAGGCAACCTGTCACGCGGGAGCGGCCCGGCGGCGTTCTGAACCACAGCGCGCGGCCCCACGGCTCACGGAAGGCGAGTGTCTCACGACCGAATAACGCGCCCGAACGGGTGCTCACAGCTTCAGCAGTATTTTGTGAGCGCCAGCGCCGATACTTTGAACAGTGTGTCATCGGCACGGGGAACCCGGACGTGAAGCGCCTGCCCGCCGTCCAGAGCGTTCCCGCCAATAGCCTGGCGGCCGTCCCAGGGGTCAGAGGTATTAAACACGCCTATTCCCGTCACGAGATCGCCGAGAGACACGCCCTATTCCTCGGCGCCCACCTCATCGGCAAAACCGCAGAACTCGGTGCCCGGTACGGTTCCCGGAGCGGGGTCAACACCAGCGTATCCGGCGAGGTCTCGGGGACCTATGGCGGTGGTGGTGACGCGGACGATGGCATCCGAACCATCCACGATGCGCGGCGCACGGCGTTCCATCATCTCGATGCGGCTGGGACTGGTGAAACTTAACGCAAGCATGCAGACCGGGCGTGGGCGCTAATGGTCAACGGGTCAAGCTCTCGCGGAAATAGAACGCCGTTCACACGTTCTCTTTGACCCGCTCCGCCAGCTTGCGCGTCATGCCGGGCGACGCCGCAAGATCATCTATCGACGCCTCGCGTATGCCTTTGAGCGATCCGAACTGCCGTACGAGCTGTTTCTTGCGCTTGGGCCCGATCCCCGGCACGAGGTCGAGCGCCGACTGGCGGGAGCCTTTTGAACGTAAATTGCGGTGGAACGTGATGGCGAACCTGTGCGCTTCGTCCCGGATTCGCTGGACCAGGAACAAGCCCTGCGAACCACGGGGGAGTATGAAAGGCTCGGCCGAGTCCGGGATGAAGACCTCTTCTTCCTGCTTGGCCAGACTGGCGAGCGGGACGCCCTCGATCCCCAGCTCAAGCATCACCTGGAGCGCCGAGCTCAACTGGCCTTTGCCGCCGTCGATCAGCACCAGGTCGGGCACGATCCCGAAGGCGTCGTCCTTCGTGGCTTCGCCGGCCTCCCGGGCCTCGACCGCCTTCTGGAGCCGTGCGAAGCGCCTGCGCAGGACCTCGCGCATCGAAGCGAAGTCGTCGTTCTTATCGTGAGATTTGATCTTGAAGCGCCGGTAGTCGGACGTCCTTGGCTTGCCGTCCTCGAACACCACCATAGATGCGACGGTGTTTGTTCCCTGGATATGGGAGATGTCGTAGCACTCCATGCGCGTCGGAAGTCGTGGCAGGCTGAGCTCCTCTTGCAGCTGCTGCATGGCGGCGTCCATCACGTCGGAATCGGACAGCCACTTGAGTTTCAGCTGCTCCAGGCCCTGCGCTGCGTTCTGGGCAACCATCTCCAGCAGGCGCCGCTTCTCGCCGCGCTTTGGGACCGCCAGATTAACCGGGCCGCCCCGGCGCTCCGAGAGCCAGGACTCGATCACCTCTGTATCGTCGACTATTTCCGGGATGAGCACGCGGCGCGGCACGTGGGACGCCGAGCCGTAGAACTGCTTGATGAACTGGGTGAGGATGCCGGGCACACCTTCATCGCGTGCGCCGGTCATGATGAAGTGGTCACGGCCGATCAGGTTGCCGCGCCGGACGAAGAAAACCTCTACCCAGGCCTCGTCGCGGTCGTTGGCCAGTGCTATCACGTCCATGTTCTCGCCCGTCATGGAGAGAACCTTCTGTCCTTCGTACACGCGCTCAATCGCCCTGAGTTGATCGCGCAGCGCACCGGCGCGCTCAAACTCCAGCGTGTCCGAGGCGACCATCATCTCGCTGCTAAGGCCCTTCACGATGCTGTGGGTATCGCCGTCCAGGAACATCACCACTTGGTCGATCACGTGCATGTATTCGTCGCGATCGACGGCCCCGATGCAAGGCCCGACGCAGCGCTTGATGTGGAAATCCAGGCACGGGCGGTGGTCCGTGCCGGTGATCACCTTTGTGCAAGAGCGGTAGGGGAACAGCCGCTTGAGCAGCCCGAGCGTCTTGCGGACGCTGCCGGCGCTGGCGAACGGGCCGAAGTAGCGGGCGCCGTCGTTGCTGGTCCTGCGGGTGACGTAGACCTGTGGATAAGGCTCGTTCACGTCGATCTTGATATAGGGGTAGGTCTTGTCGTCTTTAAGCCTGATGTTGTAGCGCGGTTTGTGCTGCTTTATCAGGCTGTTTTCGAGGAGCAGCGCTTCCTGCTCTGACTCGGTGACGATGTACTCGAAGTCGGCGATGCGCGACACCAGCCTTCGCGTCTTGGCGTCGTGGCTGGAATTCGCCCCGAAGTAAGATCGCAACCGGTTGCGCAGCGCGGACGCTTTGCCGACGTAGATGATCTCGCCGGTCTCGGCCCGCATGAGGTAGACGCCCGGGGACAGCGGGACGGCCGAAAGCCGGCTCGAAAAGCGGCGTTTGCGGGCTGCTGGTTTTGTGTCGGCGCTCGATGGCATTTGGTCTAGCCTAGCCGAATCAGCAACGCACCGTGTTTGAGTGGCGTCGAAGTAGGGTGACGAAGGTCCGCTGGAACGTCCTGATAGATCAGGGTGGCTCGTGTGCTAACCCAGTACGACGGTGAGGACGCCCAGGATGATTGCGGTTCCCCCGACCATCACGCCGAGCTTCTTGAGCTCCCGGGGTAGGTTCTGGGAGAACACGGCGACGCGGTTGCGCGCTCCGGCGCCGCGCCGGGCACGGGCTGCGCGTCGCCGTTCGGCCCGCTTCCCATGTGCCGATCCCGCCGGAACGGAAGCGGCGTCGGCCTCCAGGTCCTCGTCTGATTCCGCCGGGTCGTCATCCTCCAGCAGCAGTTCGTCTTCTTCAATCTCCTTGTCCTCGGGAACCGGTCCCATAAAGACGTTCGGCTGACGTTCACGACGGCCGCGAAGGCGGTTCTGTGTCCGGGAAGTACGGCGATTGCTACGAGGCATTGGCGGTTTAGTAACTCGTGAAAGGGATTGGTTATATGCAGGAAAAGGGCAGGGCGTTCAGCGCAGTTCCCGCCCCGTGAGCGCCTCCGAGGCGTCGATGACCCGGGCTGCCGCCCACTCGTCGCTGACCTCGGAAAGATTCCACATCACATGATACAGGAAGGGATCCAACGGATTGGTGCCAAAAGCGCGCTCAAAATAGCGAGCCTGGGCGATATCTGACTGGGAGACGTACTGCTCGGCGATCTCCAGATCCTCAAACTGGAGGCGGCCCATGATCCGGCGGGCGCGATCCGCCTCGTTCGCGACCAGCCCGACCCTCAACACATCGGGGCGCTCCCGCAATATGGCGACTGCGCCGCGACTGACGATGACGGCGTTGTCCGCTTCCGCTACGTCCCGGATCACCTCCGCCGTCGTGCTGATGAAGTGCTGTTCGTCGAGCTCCTGGCCGGAGGTGACCGGTGATTCGTTCATCTCGGCGTACGGACGGGCGATCAGAGTGTCCACCCCGGGCCCGAAGTACGGGTCACCGCCTGCCCCGGCGACGGTCGAGCGTTCAAGCATGCGTTGAACCAGGCCGACGATCCGTTCGCCACGGCCCGGCGTGCGCAGTGTCGAGTCGTGCACGGCCTCGACGGTCGCCCCGACCCGGCGGGCGATTTCAGCCAGCAGCAACCGGTCTACGAAGTCCAGATCCAACTCGCGCGCCACCACCCTGGCAACGTCCACAACGCCCGAGCCGGCCTGGCCTTCTATAGCGATTACGGTCAAATCTCGGCCCTCTCACCTCGGCCCCGTGAGGATCTGTTGCGGGAACGTCCGTCCAAACGTCCCTCTAGAGGTTCACGTCCCCGATCCCATCACGTTCCGAGATCGGCAGTTTATCGCAGTCGGCCCGAGGATTTATGGGGATTTACGCACCCGCGATCACGCCCGCGGGAACGCCCGGTCGTACTCTTCCCGAACGTGCTCGGAGGTCAGGTGCGTGTAGATCTGCGTGGTGGCGATGCTGGAGTGGCCGAGCATTTCCTGTACGTGGCGAAGGGAGGCGCCCCCGCGGAGCATGTGGGTCGCAAAGGAATGCCGCAGCGTGTGGGGTGTGATGTGGTCCGAGATATCGGCGGCCCGTGCGGCGCGCTTGAGGCGCAACCAGAACCCCTGTCGCGAGAGACGGCGGCCGTTCCGGTTCAGGAACAGTGCTTGCTTCTGTGGCCCCCGCTCGTACAACGTCCGTACGGTCTCCAGGTAGGCGCTCACGGATTCGAGCGCCTGCCCATGGACCGGCACGGCACGCTCTTTAGAACCTTTGCCGATGCAGCGGACCGACCCAGCCTCGAGATCGAGGTCCCGGATGTCCAGACCGACGAGCTCGCTTACACGAAGCCCGGCGGCATACATGATCTCGAACATGGCGGCGTCGCGAACGCCTTCCGGTGAGTCGTCCCTGTATACGGCATCCAGCAGACGATCCACCTGCTGGATCGACAGCGCTTTCGGAAGGGTGCGGCCCGAGCGAGGGGAGCGCAGGGCCTCGGTCGGGTTGTCGTCTACGAGGTCCTCTTCCCGCAGAAAGCGGAACATCGACTTGAGCGCGGCGATCTTCCGGGCCCGTGTGCTGCGAGCGTATCCGCGCTCGTCAAGATCGTCGACGAAGGCCGATACGTCCGACGCGTCTACATTTGCCCAGGTGCGCGCCAGCCCCGATTCCTCCAGAAACTCGATCAGCCCGCTGAGATCGTTGAAGTAGGCATCGAGCGTATTGGAGGACAGGCCCCGCTCAACTGCGAGGTAGTTCAGGAAAGAATCGATCTGTTCATGCACGCAGATGACGGTAGCATTCCGCCGGGCAGTGACGCCCGTCTGACGGGGTTCCCAAAACCGGGAATCCTGAGTTATGGGACCAGTGGACAGGATTCGCTCAATGAAACGTGACAGCCTCGTGATTGACCCTTCGGTGGGGTGTACCTAGACTCGATCCGATAGCGAATCTGCTGTATCAAATAGGCTGTGCAGCAGGTTGGTCCGTCACCCCGGGCTTACTTCGCTCGCAGATTTACGATAGCCCCTCTGATTTCCAAAGCCTGTAGAAAGTACCAATGCTTCCCCTTCTAGAGGTCGAGATCCCGTTCGATCCCAACATCATCGACACGGGTGGATTCGTGCTAGCTTGGCACGGGCTCCTGAGCTTTGTGGGCGTGGCCGTGGCCGTTTGGCTAGTCGCACGTTGGGCGCGGGCGGAGCGACTCGATGACGATATGGTTTACAACACCGCAATCTGGGCCATCCTCGGCGGGATTGTGGGCGCACGTGTGGTGCACGTGGCCGACAACTGGGGCAGCGTGTACGGATTCGACGATCCGATCGGGTTGATCGCTGTGTGGAGCGGTGGCATCGGGCTCTGGGGTGCCATCCTGGGCGGCTGGATCACAGGGATGGTCTACGCCAGGTACTCGAACTACCCGGTCGGAAAGCTGATGGACCTGTCCGCGCCGGCCCTGCTCGTGGCGCAGTCGATCGGCCGCCTTGGCGACATCATGAACGGCGAGCATTGGAGCAAGAACACGGACCTGTTCTTCGGCTGGGTGTTCACGCACTCCGGCAGCCCGGGCGCCAACCCGCCGCGACGGCTGGACGGCGAGTTTGACCCGACATCGGGAAGCCACCCGACGGTGGTGTATGAGATCTTCTGGAACATGCTCGTGCTGGCCGTTCTGTGGCGCTTCCGCAAGAAGTTCAGGCCGGACGGCGCCGTCTGGATGATTTACCTGGGGTCGTACGCCTTCGGCCGGTTCTGGATCCAGTTCCTGCGCTTGGACGAAGAGAAGTTCTGGAACCTGCAGGAGGCGCATCTGATCGCCTTAGGCGTGATGGCGATTTCGGTGACCTACGTGATCCTGAAGGTGCGGCTGCGAAAGCCGGGCGACGAACCGGACGAGCCATCTACGCCGGAGCGGGTCTCGCGCGGCAGGTTGCGCCGGGCCAGGCGGCGAAGCTAAGGCTTAGTTCCCGGCGTCGGTACTAGACTGTGGACGGCCGTACATCCAGCAGATGCAACTCCCGCTTTGTACGGCCCCGCCACGTGTTGGTTCGCAGCGAGTAGATGGCGTCGACGGTCCCGCCGCCAAGGGGCGCATCCCCCAGCCCGAACCCGATGGCGTCCCAGGTGTCTACACCGTCACCGAGCACCATCCGGAGGTGCCGCCCGCCCGCGCCCATGGTGCGCACCTGCAGCGGCGTCAGTTTCCGGGTGACGAAGACCGGGACCGGGTTCTCTTCGCCGTAGGGGCCGAGCGCCTTGATGAAGTCCCACGTCGGTGCGTCAAGGTCAGAGAATACGATTTCGGCATCGGCCTGTATCGGAAGGCCGTCCCCGGGCTCGTTGCCGGCTGCGGCGACGCCTTCTTGAACGGCGTCCAGTACCTCGTCCAGGTGCTCAATGGCGACCGTAAACCCGGCCGCACGGGCGTGTCCGCCCCATTGCTCGAATCGCTCAGACACAGCGGATAGGACGGCGTGGATATCGACGGATTCCGGACTCCTTGCGGAGGCGCGGGCGTGTGTTTCCCCCACAGCGATGGCGATGGCCGGCCGCCCGTGCTCGCCGCTGAGCCGTCCGGCCAGCGGTCCGAGAATGCCGGTCCTGAAGTCGGGCGATTTGACGATCAGCGCCGGCGGCAGCGTCCCGGCCCCCGAACCAAGGCCCAGTTCCAGCCTCGCTGAATCCCACGCCTCCTGGCTGAGCCGTCGCCGCTCCGAGTTCATCTCATCGACCTGGCGTGCCAGAGCGCCGGCCTCGGCGGGATCATTTGCGGTGAGTAGATTCAGGCTCGGGATTGCCTCGCCAAGCCGGCCGGGAGCGTTCAGCCGCGGGATGACGTTGAAAGACAGGGCTTCCGTGTCGAGATCGCCGCCGTTTGGATGCGCCAGCTTCAGCAGCGCCCGAAGGCCGGCGTGGCCTGTCGTCTCAAGTTGTCGCAGGCCATGAGACACGATGACCCGGTTCTCACCCCGCAGTGGGCCGACATCGGCGACGGTGCCGAGTGCTGCGAGCGCGATGACGTGGCCGGGCCAGTTGAGGTCTGTGCGTGAGTAAAGTGCCTGTGCTAGCTTGAAAGCCACGCCGGCCCCGGTCAGGCCATCGCCGGCGGCTACGCCGCTCAGATGCGGGTTCACGAGCGCCAGGGAGCGTCTGAGGCCCGCCTCGACGATGTGGTGGTCTGTCACGATCACGTCCATGCCTATCGACCCGGCGAAGGTGATCTCGTCGGCGTCGTTGGAACCGGTGTCGACCGTGATGACGAGAGACACACCATCGTCCGCAAGTCGGCTCAGGGCGTCGTTGTTGAGACCGTGGCCCGAGCCGTCCCGCCCCGGGATGTGGGCGATCACAGTGCCGCCCAGATCGCGGATGGCATGTAGTAGCAGCGCGGTGGCGGAAAGGCCGTCGACGTCAAAATCACCGTACACGGCGATTTTTTCCTTGTTGCCGATGGCCCGGAACACGCGATCCACGGCAAGCCTCATGTCTGGGAGCTCGAACGGGTCGGCCAGTTGGTCCAGCTCCGGGTTCAGGAAAGACAGAACTTCATCAAATTTGCGGAGGCCGCGGTTGTGGAGCAGGCGTGCGCCCAGCTGGCCGACCCTTGAGGGCCCGCCCATGAGCGGAGATAGCGCTTCCGGCTCAGGTTCAGGCGTGATCGTCCAGCGACGACCGGTCAACGGAACCTTCGCCCGTTGGGCCTGTACCTGTGGGGCCAGGCCGCGTGTTGAATCGGGACAGGGCGGTGAGGTCCGGTGTTGAAATCGATGCGGATGCGCCTAATCCTCGATCGCTTTGAACACGAGGCTTGCGTTGTGGCCGCCGAAGCCGAGTGAGTTGGACATCGTGGTGCGTACCACGCCCCTTCGAACATGGTTCGGCGTGTAGTCCAGGTCGCAATCCGGGTCCGGGTTCTGGAGGTTGATCGTGGGCGGGATGGCGGATTTAGCGATCGCCATCACGGAAATAGCGGCTTCGACCCCGCCGGCCGCGCCGAGCAGGTGCCCGGTCATCGACTTGGTGGAGCTAACGGGCACGTTTGTGACGGCGTCTCCAAACGCGGTCTTCATGGCCTCGGTCTCGGTCTTGTCGTTCAGCGGCGTCGAGGTGCCGTGGGCGTTTATGTAGTCGACTTGGCCGGGCTCGATGCCGGCCTGTTCCACGGCGATGGTCATCGCACGGGCTGCGCCGATGCCGCCCGGGCCCGGCTGTGTCACGTGATGGGCATCGGAAGTAGCGCCGTAGCCGGCGAGCTCCGCCAGCGGTTCGGCGCCGCGCTCCATGGCGTGCTCGATCGACTCCAGCACCAACACACCCGCGCCCTCGCCGAGCACGAAGCCGTCACGCTCGGCGTCAAAGGGCCGCGAAGCGCCCTGCGGGTCGTCGTTCCTCTTTGATAGTGCCATACAGGCGTTAAAGCCGGCCACCGCGATTTCACAGACGCCAGCCTCGGTCCCGCCGGCGATCGCGACATCGGCCTGGCCGCGTTCGATCATGGCTTTGGCTTCACCGATCGAATCTGCGCCGGTGGCGCAAGCGGACACGACGGAGAAGTTGGGGCCCTTGGCGCCGATCAGCATCGACACCTGGCCGCCTGCGAGATCGGTCAACATCATCGGGATCAGGAAGGGATTGACCCGGGTCGGGCCTTTCTCCCGCATCACGTCGAACTGTTGGGAGAGTGTCTGAATGCCGCCGACGCCGCTGCCGATGAGCACAGCGACGCGCGTGGCGTCTTCCTTGTCCATGTTCAGACCGGCCTGGTCCATCGCCTCAAGGCTCGCCACACAGGCGAACTGGGCGAACCTGTCCAGACGGCGGGATGCCTTGCGGTCGAGGCGCTCGAGCGGATCAAATTCCGGGATTTCTCCCGCGATTCGGCTCTCGAATCCCTCGGCGTCAAACGACTGGATGTTGTCGATGCCGGACTGTCCGTCCACCAGGTTCTTCCATGTGGTCGGGGTGTCGACGCCGACGGGAGTGATCAGGCCTACGCCCGTAACCACGACGCGTTCGGTCATGCGCTGATGCCTTCCTTACGTCAAACCGGCGTTCGGTCCCGGGATTCTTGCCGGTTTGGGGCCGGCGTCCAGACGTCTCGCCAGACATTTCGAATAAGCTCTATTGGGGAAAGTGCTTTTTGCGCGCCAGGACAAAACCTTCCCAGCGTACCGCAGGATTATAGGGCCAGCGCGCCCGGGTCTGAACGACCCTCGCTCGCAGGTTTGCGCTGGACGCCACTTTATCAAGCCGCAGTTCGTTAGCAATTTGATGTGTTCCAGCTACGGAGTTCGGCCTGATAATGGTCTCGTGGGAACGCCCTTGAACGGTCGCTGGATCGCCATCACCCCTGAAACGAAACTCGGGAGAGCCCGGATTTCCCAATGACTTCCGAAAAACAGATGCCGGCGCTTCGATCTATCGATCAGGACCCCCAGGCCGCTCTCGCCCCTTTCGTGACGGCGGTGGATGCGCCGCGCGTGATGATCGAGACCCACGGCTGCAAGCTGAACATGGCGGACAGTCAGCGGATGGCACGGGATTTCGCAATGGCCGGGTACGCCATCGCACGGGACGGCGAGACGCCGGCCGTTTTCGTGTTGGACAGTTGCACCGTGACCCACGTGGCGGACCGGAAGGCGCGGCAGGCGCTTTCAAGGGCGCGACGTGCCTTTCCGGACGCATTGATCGTGGCGACGGGCTGTATGGCGCAACGGGACCCCGGAGAGGTCGATGCACGGGACGCCGTAGACCTGGTCGTGACTAACCATCAGAAACTTGAGCTGGTGCACATCGTGACGGATCGTCTCGATATTTCCCTGACACCCTGCGCCGGCGGCGTACTGCCGGCCGGGTCCGGCGCTTCGCTCGGACGCTCGCGTGCTTCGCTCAAGATCCAGGAGGGCTGCGACCAGGTCTGCGCCTACTGCATCGTGCCGCGCGTCCGCGGGAGAGAGCGGAGCGTGCCGGTCGATGTTCTTGTTGCACAGGTGGCGCGGCTGGTTGACGAGGGCGTTCGTGAGGTCGTTCTGACCGGCACACAGCTGGGCAGCTACGGGTTCGATCTTCCGGAGAGCGATCTGGCGGCGATGCTGCGCCGTGTGCTGACGGAGACCGGTATCGAAAGGCTGAGGGTGTCTTCGCTACAGCCCGCCGAGATCAGCGAAGAGCGGCTCGGACTGTGGTCCGGCGTCGGAAAGGGTCGGTTGTGCCCACATTTCCATCTGGCGTTGCAATCGGGTAGTGATGCCGTGCTGGAAAGGATGCGGCGGCGTTATACGGGGGATGGCTTTGTGCTGGCCGCCGAAAGAGTGCGATCGGCGGTGCCAGACGCCACGATCACCGGAGACGTTATCGCTGGGTTCCCGGGAGAGACGGAGGACGACCACAAGGCGACCATCGGCGTGATTGAGCGAGTCGGGTTTGCCGATATTCACGTGTTCCCGTATTCAGAGCGGCCCGGAACGAGCGCCGCACACTTTGATGATCCCGTCGATCAACCCACCCGGTCCCGCCGCGCTGCCGAGATACGTGAGCTTGCCTCACGGATGGCCCTAGAACACAGACGGAAGGCGCTCGGCGATGTCCGTCCGGTGCTGTGGGAACGCGATGCGCCGGCGATCGGGCTCACCGACACCTACCTGCGTGTACGTAGGGCCGGCCCAGGGGGTGTTGCGAATCCGGACAGGCTTGAGAACGTGATCGAAACCGTACGGCTGGTCGGGCTGGACGGCGACGTCATTGTGGGGGAGCCGGTCTAAGCGGTCCGGGCGCCACACTGGCGGTTTCGCCTGATCGGTCGCGAAACTACCCCGGACGCGAGACAGCCGCCCGGCAGAGGGCGGCTGTCTCAAGCCTGATGGATGGTCGATTGATCGGATTAGAGGCTCGGTACGGGCCTCAGGCAAAGCTGATCACGACGACGCTCGAGGTACGCAGCTACTTGCGTGTAGCCGTGCGAGAAGATCATCAGCCAGCCCTCAGATTCAATCCTTTTCAGGAATAGTTTCTTCTGTTCGAGGGTGGCGTCCGGTCGGCGGTCGTACGCGGTGATGTACGGCAGGTTGATGTGCGAAGGTGTCGGGACGAGGTCGCTCAGGTAAGCGATCTTTTCCGACCCGAGATCGATCATTACGGACTGGTGCCCATCGGCGGGACCGTCGGTGACCACGGCGTTGATGCCGGGAGCGATCTCGGTGTCGCCGTCAAGGAGGAAGAGTTTTTCGTTCTCCTCGATTAGTTCAAAATCTTCTTCGGCGGTGTAACCGGTCGAGACGATCGTGCGCTCGTTCGGGAACTTCAGCCGTTCGAACGCTGAGCGCTGAACCATGATGGTGGCGTTCGGGAAGGTCGGGATCACGTTGCCCTGACGATCGAGCCGGGTAATGCCGCCTGCGTGGTCGAAATGCAGGCATGTGAGCACGACGGTGTCGATATCCCGGACGGTGAGGCCACTTGCGCGCAGGTTGCGGAGGAGCTTGGACGAGCTAAGCCCGTAAAGCTCTTTGTTACGCTCCGGGTGGCGTGCGCCCAGGCCGGTGTCGATGAGGATGTTGCGTTCCGGGGTCTGAATGAGGAGACAGTTCAGACCCAGCCGGACACGGTTCTGCCGATCCGGCTTGGAGTCTTTTTCCCAGACCCTTTTCGGGATCTGACCGTAGACGAGCCCACCGTCGAGCAGGTAGGTTCCGTCACTGATGATTCGCACCTGGTTATTGCCTAGCTGCATGATGCCCCCCTGGCTCTTGAGCAACTTGTTGAGGCTCGCCCCCGCATGACCCGAGATCGACCCCCCGGTCGACCCTTGCCGGGTCCGGCTCCCCGCTGATCGGGTCCGTATTTCCTAGCCGGTGCAGGCCGGGGGAATCGGGAAAATTCAGCGACGTGTTCCGCACGCTATCGGCGGTCGTAAATAAATACTAGATTACTTTCGTACTCAGAAATTAGTTTAGTACTTGTATTGAACTAAGTCCAATAACGATCTTTGGTTACGTTGCCAGGCATGGCCCAAACCCCCGCCGAGCACCCCTGCTCCGTCACTCCCGGCGTTTAGATCCCGGGCCTCTTGGTTCCTGAAACGAGTGTTGGGTCCAAACGCGTCTACACTTACGCCGCCTCGCGCCCGAGCGAGAAGGTCCCGAGGCCCAGGGCCGCACCCGTGCTCAACCGTATAAAGGAGCCCTCTCCATGGAACTATCCGTCCTGACGGGAGACATCGCCGCTCAGTCCGTCGACGCCGTCGTCGTCAACCTGTTTGAGGACGTCGACACGCCCGGCGGCGGAACGGGAGCCGTGGATGCGGCGCTTGGCGGCGCCATAAACAGCCTGATCGCCAACGGCGAGATCAAGGGCAGCCGCGGCGAGATCACGGTGATCCACGCCATCGGAGACGCTTACGCCGGGTTCGCACCGGACCGGGTGCTGGTGGCCGGGCTCGGCAAATCCGAAGACTTTGACCTGGACGGTGTGCGTTCGGTGAGCGCCATCGTCGCCCGGCGCCTCCGGAGGCTGAACGTCGAGAGCGCGGCGACCATCGTCCACGGCGCGGAAATCGACGGGTTGGATCCAGGGGCGAGCGCGGAAGCGCTGGCGGAGGGGGCCATCCTGGGGTTGTACCGGTTCGACAAATACCGGACATCGAGCAAGCCCAAATTTGACGAGACCAGGCCGGTAACGTTGACGCTTGTAGAGCACGACGGTTCAAAGGCCCCGGCACTTGAAGCCGGTGTGGCGCGCGGCGAGGTGTTCGCGACGGCGTCGAACGCGGCCCGTGACATGGTGAGCGAGCCAGCCAACGTGCTCCACCCCACGAAATTAGCGGAAATAGCGACCGCGATCGCGTCCGAGGGCGGGATCGAGATCGAGATCCTTGAGCAGGCGGACTGCGAGGCCCTTGAGATGGGTGCGTACGTCGGAGTCTCGCTGGGGAGCCATCAGCCGCTGAAGTTCATCCACATGGCTTTCGAGGGCGATGCTGGTGACCCGGAGAACAATCTGTGGATCGTCGGCAAGGGAATTACTTTCGATTCCGGCGGCATCTCGCTCAAAGGCGGCGCAGGAATGGGCGCCATGAAGGGCGATATGTCCGGGGGTGCGGCGGCTATCGCATCCATGCAGGCCATCGCGGCGCTCAAGCCCGTCCTGAACGTCCACATGGTGTGCGCCGCGACGGAGAACATGCCGGGCGGCGGAGCACAGCGGCCGGGTGATGTCGTGATTGCGATGGGTGGCAAAAGTATCGAGGTTGACAACACGGACGCTGAAGGCCGTTTGACGCTCGCCGATGCGATCGGATTCGCCAAATCCAAAGGAGCGACCCGGATAGTCGATATCGCCACGCTGACCGGCGCCATGGTCGTTGCGCTCGGCGCGGGTCATTCCGGCGCGTTCAGTAACGACGACGAGCTCGTCGGACAGATGATAGCGGCGGGGGCGACTAGGGGCGAGCCGATCTGGCGCATGCCGCTTGACCCGATTACGAAACGTCAAAACAGGTCGGACATCGCCGACCTCAAGAACTCCGGTGGCCGCGGCGCCGGTTCAATTACTGCGGCGCACTTTATAGGCGAGTTCGCCGGGGACACGCCCTGGGTGCATCTGGACATCGCCGCCACCAACATGGGGCGTTCCGTGCACGACTGGGAGCCGTCCGGCGCCACCGGCGTCCCGACCCGGGCGCTGATTCAGCTCGCGCTGGATCTCGGTTCCTAGACCACGAACACACCCGTAACACACCCGTAACACTGCCGCCACATAAATCGCTCGTAAACGTTGCATGAAAGAGAGAGCACGATGACTGAAAGGTCGATGAAACCGGTCCACGTGGGCGACGCGCTCCTGGAGGAGTTCAAGAAGCTGCCGGTCGCCACCATCTGGGGCACAGTGCAGAGCACACTGGGCATTCCGTTCCCGTTCATGGAGGGCGTCAATCTGATATTCGCCCCCGGTGGCAAGCGGCTGGCGGCGCGTGCACGGACCCTTCGCTTTCACCCGATGCGGCCCGACCTGATCGCCGAGGTCCGGGATAACGAGAATTCGCCCGAGTACCGGGCGATGGCCCGTTGCGGTCCCGGCGACGTGCTCGTGGCGGACCAGCAGGGCGTTCGCTACGCCGGCATCGCAGGCGACGTGAAACTTCTCCAGCTGAAGATGAACAAAGCGGAGGGCCTGGTCACCGACGGCGCGATACGCGACATGAGCGTGTTGCGGGACGAGACCTACGACCTGATTGTGTACGCCCAGGGACGTACACCGTACGGACAGCAGCCCTGGGGCGAGCCGTCCGAGGAGAACATCGACATCCAGTGCGGTGGCGCGCTGGTGCGTCCGGGCGACGTGATCGTGGGCGATGAAGACGGCGTCGTAGTGGTGCCGTCATGGTTCGCCGAAGAGTGCCTTGAGATTACGAAAGAGCATGAAGAAGCGGAGGCCTGGGTGAAGGCCAAGACGGTCGCCGAGAACGGAATCCCCGGCAAGTATTACGGGAACAATCTGATGGAAAACTACCGCAACCGAGACAAGTAGGCCGCCGAGTCGGTTTTGGGATGTTACGATTGGATTGCCGAGATATCTGGCAATAAGTAACGCTAAATTAAGCACTGCGAAGTAAAGGAACAGGACCTATGGCAGATCGATCATTCACGCCGGTGGACGTCCCGAATAGCGTCCTGGCCCGGTTCAAGAAACTCCCGGTAGCGACCATATGGAGTCACGTCGTCAGGGACGCAGGTGTCGCCCTTCCGTTCATCGAGGGACTGACCCTGTACACGCCCGGTATGGAGCGACTTGCGGCCCGTGCTCGTACATTGCGTTTCCTGCCGCCACGCCCGGACCTTCTATCCGAGGTCGCTTCTGGAGAGCACGCTCCCGAGTACGTTGCGATGGGTCGATGCGGACCGGGCGATGTGCTTGTCTGCGACATGATGGGCAACACGGAGGCCTGCGTTTTCGGAGACGTGAAGGCGCTTCAACTCAAGATGAACAACGCCGACGGCATCATCACCGATGGCGGTATGCGTGACCTGGACGTGATGGAGGATGAGGGCTACGACCTGATCGTGTACGCCCGTGGACGCACCCCTTACGCATCGAACCCTTGGGCGCACCCCGCGGAAGAGAACACGCAGATCCAGTGCGGCGGCGTGCTCGTGCGGCCGGGCGATGTGCTGGTGGGCGACGGAGATGGCGTCGTTGTCGTGCCGTCCTGGTATGCGGAGGAGTGCGTCCAGATCGTGGAGGATCACGAGTCTGTCGAGGCCTACGTCAAGATGAAGATCGAACGGGACAACGTGCCTCCCGGTCGCTACTACCCGCCGTCCCCCGAGACCTGGGAGGAGTGGCGCGCCCAGAAGTAGCAGGGCAGGTGATCCCGCACCTGGTCTTGGAGGGGCCTTTGTTGTTGCAAGTCAGTGTTTTCGCCCGATCAGGGGTGTTTGACGGGAACACTGTAGGGATCGTGTGACAGTACACCCTTCGAGTCGATTTCGATCGACCCGTACGATGGCGATGACGCGGATTATGGGCCTGAAGGATTGCTGGCCAGGAGATTCCTGAATCAAGTTCAGGACAGGCTTTTCGCTGCCGGCTCAGGATGACATATTGGCGTGGTGTGTCTATCCGAATGTGTTGGCGGAAGGTGAGGGCGTATTGCCATACGCCCCTACGTGTGTTGCGCTAACGGGCTATTTTCGTCTCACTGTCTACCCCGGGGCACTCGAAGGTTGGATTGTCCGTCCTCACGCCTCGCAAATTCAACGTTCCCACAATTGAGACGGTGTCGCTGCGGTGATAACCTCGTTGTAGTCGCCCGGGCGGGTTATCGCGTGGGCGGCGATTGCGCATGTCGGTTGGCCCAGATTTGGGCCCCGTCGGGCGCACGAACGGCGATGCACCGTGGTGGGCGTAGTGTAGTGGTTAACACGTCAGGTTGTGGCCCTGAAGATCGAGGGTTCGATCCCCTCCGCTCACCCCACGCATCCCCTGCGAAAACTGGTTGAAATACGATCAGGCGGGTCCTTTTCAAAGGGCCTGTTTTCATGTGTGGACGTGACCCCCCGGATTGCGGGGCGTGTACCCGGAGTTTTGAATGACTGGAACGACGCACCCGGATGTGCCAGCCGGAATAACGGTGCACCGGTGGGGCGCTGGAAACGGCGACGGCATGGTCATCGATGTCGTTACCCGCGGCGGCTCACGGGTCCACGGCATCGGCGTTGAACCCCCGGCTGATGCCTCACGGGCGAACGGCCCGACCTGGGCCTACGTCATCGAGGACGACGGCGTAACACTGGTCGACCCCGGGCATCTGGGTTCCTTCGGGTTCCTCGCCGACGGGCTGAAAGTTCTGGGCATGAAGCCGTCCGACGTGGACCGGGTGGTGGTCACACACGGCCACTGGGACCATGACGGAGGGGTGGTGGAGTTCGCTGAAGCCTCCGGCGCAGAGTTCTGGGCGCACGAGTTGTGGCGCGCCTATTCACCGTACTCGTACGGCCAACTCCTGCGGGCGGATGAATCACCGCTTCGGGTCGAGATGACGCGCATCGGAGAGCGCATGCGTGACGCAGGACCCCGCAGGTACGGCGGCTCCGTCAGCAGCAAGTCGAACCGGACCGGTGAACCGGGAGATTCCGAACGTAAACCGGGCGGAAGCGGTCGTGATAATTACGACGCTGTGCGGTCCGGGATGAAGGTCGATCACGCACTGGTCGACGGCTTCAAGCAAGGATCGATGGAGTATCTGCACACGCCGGGCCACTGGCCGGACGAACTGACCATCAGGCTCGGGGATCTGATCTTCACCGGCGATCACATATTGCCGGAGATCACGCCGCATCCGTCGATGGCGTACAAGCACCCGGCCGACCTCGCAAGCACACTGCCGGCCCGATACCGGGATGCCGGAGAGGTGTGGGGACTGCGCGCCTATCTGAATTCGCTCCACCGGGTATACAAGCTGGGACGGGGGTTGACGGTCATGCCGGCGCACCGCCTGTTCAATCGGGACCAGTTCCGGATGACCGACGAGGGACGGGCGGCCGAGACGATCGCGTTCCACCTCGAGCGTTGCGATGCTCTGGTGAAGGCGATCGATGGCGGACACACCGACCTTGAGCCCGCGACCCGGGAACTGTTCTCGTACCGGCCGTTGACAGACAGCTATCACCTGATGTCGGCGGCGTCCGAGACGATATCCCATGTCGAGTTGTTGGAAGAAAGTGGCGACATGGTGGTCCACGATGTTGAGGGCGCGGACGGCGTGCGCCTAGAATTGACGGGCAGCCGCAACTACCGGGACGTGATCGGGGCGTTGATCCCCGGGTAGAAGCCCGGTGGTGCGCCAGCGGCCCAGGACCTGACATGCGCCCGTAGCTCAGTGGATAGAGCACCAGGCTTCGAACCTGGGTGTCGGGGGTTCGAATCCCTCCGGGCGTACCAAAGCTAAATGGCACGTAAAGGACCTCGCATATTTGCGAGGCCCTTTACGTTGATTATTAGCATTACCCGGGACACCGTCTGAGCCGATACGTCAGACGAAACGGCCGCCTTCGCGGGCATTTAACCTCCGATTCGGGGCGTTACCGATGGTCGACCGGGGTTTCTAACCACGTCGCGCTTCGGGTGAACGTAGTTTCTAACGCCCGTTTTTGGTCCGGATCAAGCCACGAGGACCATATGCCGTTCAGGATGAGTGTCCGCACTTCGGCCGGGGTGAATGAGAGCTCGGTCATGAGCGCCATGAAGTCCTGGCTGAGCGAGTTCCCGAACATAGCGGGATCGTCCGAATTCACCGTGACCATCAGACCTCGATCCAAGAATTTCCTGATGGGGTGGACCGCTACGGACTCAACGACTCGGGTTGCGACGTTCGATAGCGGACACATCTCGATCGGCAACCCCGTTTCGGCCAGGTGACGCATCAGATCGGCGTCCTCGATGGCGCGAATGCCGTGGCCGATTCGCTCCACCTCCAGCGAGTTGATGGCGCCCCAGACGCTCTCCGCTCCGGCGGCTTCCCCGGCGTGGGCGGTGGCGTGAAGTCCCATGTCCCTCGCCCGTCGATACACATCGGTGTACAGCTCGGGCGGGTGTGTGTGCTCCGACCCGCCAAGACCCACTCCGATCACCCCGAGGGATCGCAACTCGGATATCTCGTCCAGCACGCCCGAGGCGTACTCCGGACCCAGGTCGCGCACAAGATCGGGGATCAGCGCCACCTCGACGCCGGAGACGCTGTCCAACCCGGCGCGAACCGACTCAAGCATCCTGGCGGTATCGAAACCCTCCTGCTTGAAACGGCCCGGTGAGAAGAAGGCCTCAGCGTACTGAATGTTTTCCGCTTTGAGCGACTCGGCCACGCCAGCGCTGAAGAACGTGAAGTCTTCGTACTCCTGGAGAAACTGGTTCTTCCAGATCCACAGTTCGAGAAAGTGCGGGAAGTCACGGAACCGGAAGTACTCACGCAGCGCGTTTTCGTCCGGCACGCGCGAGTCGCCACCGTACTTCTGGATCAACTCCCAGAGGGCCGGGATGGGGATAGCGCCCTCAAGGTGCAGGTGCAGCTCTACTTTGGGGAGCTGGCGGCACCAGTCGCGAAAGTCGAGGTATGTTGATGTCAAAGATTGGCGACCGGGAAAGTCATGTTTTTCCCTCACCCCAGCCCTCTCCCGCTGGGAGTGGGAGATCCGCTGCTCGAACTAGAGTGTTCCGGAACCCAGCTGTGGATAGATGTCGGGGTAAATGTTTCCGGGGATGTAGGGGTAGTCCTCGAACTTCGATTCGTCGATCTCGATCCCCAGTCCGGGCCCATCCGGGATGGCCAGCTTGCCGTCCTTCACGTGATCGAGATCGAAGATCGGGTCTGTCAGGATATCGTCACGCAACGGTTGATATTCCGATCCGTCGTACTCGAGAATCACCTCGTCGACCAAGGATGCGAAGTGCATATTTGCCGCCTGGCCTACCGCCGTGAGACCGCCGATATGCGGGAACACCCGGATGTCGTTCGCCTTCGCTAATCCGACCACTTCCAGGCACTCCAGCAGCCCTCCGCAAACCGTCACGTCCGGCTGCCAGTAGTCTGCGGCATGGTAGTCGGCCAGCTCCTCGAACTGGTGCACTGAGTACACCCGTTCACCCACGGCGATCGAAACCGGGGACGCGGCCGCCAACCTTGCCAGCCCCTTGACCCAGGTCTGGGGTATCGGCTCCTCGAACCAGAAAACATCCAGGTCGCCCATGTGCTTGGCGATCCTGATGGCGGACTCAACGCCGTAGTTGCAGTAGGCGTCCACCATGAGTTTGATGTCGGGGCCGATGTGCTCACGCACGCCCTCCACCTGCTCCATGTCTCTGGCTGCGCCGGACGCGATGCGCGTTTTGACTCCAACAAAACCAAGTTCCAGCGCCTGGTCAAAGAACTGCCCGTGCCAGGCGGCGTCTTTTTCTGGAAACGTGCTGCCCGTCATATAGAGCGGGATGGAGTCCACGATCTTCCCACCGAGCAGCTGATTCACCGGCACTCCGAGCGCCTTGCCTTTGATGTCCCACAACGCGGTTTCCATCGCCCCAATCACCTGTGCGGAGATGCCGTTTACGCCGAGCCACGGGTTGAGATATCGCTCCATCTCTTTCTTTCGGAGCCGTATCTCAAGCGGATCTTTACCGTGGAGCGCGGGTGTCAGGATATCGTCAACCATCGTCTTCATCACGGTGGGGTAAAAATGCCCGTAGGAGGTCGACGCCTCACCGTAACCGATAATCCCGGAATCGGTCTCGATTCGGACCAGCGCAAAGGCCCGGTTCAGGACGGGGAAGTCCTTCTGGTAGCCAAGCGGAATGACCCTGATCGACTTGATGTTCACGGTTGGAAGAATCTCCGGCGGCGGCGAAAAACGGGATCGGGGTACGGGTTGGCCCTTGATGAGTGGCGGGCCGAGGCCAGTATGCCCGCCTTCCCTTCCAAAGTGGGCGGCAGATCACTAGATTCTGACGATTTCGCTCTTCTCAAACGGATTCGCGTTCATCGCTGCGGGGCCAAGCTCCGGGAAACTCCTCCCGTAAAGGTCGGGCGGGATCGCCCTATTGCCGAAGTAGAGGTCGCCTCGATGCCTGTCGGGAGATCGTTCCAGAGGGCCGAGACACCAGACGCAGCGATCTTTTCGATCAGGGTTTCCGTGCCCCCGTGTGGGTCGCCCCGCAGGCCGTATCGGAATATCGAGTCGATCACGAGACCCTGCCAGCTCAGGTACGGATCGTCGGCGTGGAGGACCTGGATTTCGCTGGCCTGCAGCGTACTCAAGTGAATCGACACTTGCGGCGTCACGCGATTCAGGGCGCCGTCAGCATGAGCGTGACGTTTGCGCCCAAGTTGTGAAGCTGTCGGGTCGCCGATAGTCCGCCGTCGCCATTTCCTCCCGGACCAGCCACCACCAGTACGTTCCGTCCGGTTGCGGCGCCATCGAAAAATACGGAGCGCGCCAGGGTCGCCAGGTTGCGCCCGGCGTGTTCCGTCATTTGTAGGACCGTGATCCCGTACATTCTGCCAATACATCCAGGGGGATTGACCGCAGCGATTATTGACACGTGAAGGCCGTGTTGGAAATTGATCGGGGAGGCCGCTCAACTGTACGGTGGGCGCGAAGTCAGGGAGAATCGAACGGGAGGCGACAAGTCATGCGTGCTGCTGGAAGCGATGGGAGACGCACCACGCGAAAGGTCGGGCGATGATTGCGATCGGGATTTTGTTCCTGGTGATCGGGCCGTTGTTCCTGTTGTTGCCCCATCAGATGGCGCGACTGGGGCGGCCATCGTCCCGTTCCGGCCGGGAGCGTTATGAGCAGAGATTGCGGATGCGTGGCGTGCCGATGGGCAGGGACGAAGAATCCGTGGTGAGTAGGGTCCGGGAACGGGTCGCTGGCGGGGTACTGAGCATCGTCGGGCTGGTTCTGAGTTTCCTGGGATAGGCGGTTTTGCCGTCGTGATCCGTCATGTGATACGGGCGGGGCAGTCATCCCACCTACCGCTAGTTTGAGTACAGATCGGTTTTTTGATGCCTGGCCGTGACATTCCCGGGATTGTCGACCGTGGTTGAGGCTGGGCTGGAAGCCGCCCGCGCCGAGTTCCGGCAAACATTATTGACGGGCGCGTTATATAGTGCGCATCGCGACTTGAGGAGGGAGGCCCCCATGCCGAAGAAAGTGCATCACGTGGTGCGACGTACTGGCACGAGGCTCGAAGATCCGATTATCGAGATCCCTATAGCGGAGGATATCGCCGGGGTTCCCGGGATCCCGCAGATAGAAAAAGACGTTGATTTTTTCAGCCGGGAGTATCCGCTGGAGACTCAAAACGTAGAAAAAGCTGCGGACCGTGAATGGTCCTGGAGCGTCTACACGCCTGAGGTTTTTGAGTACCGGGAGCTCCATGAAGCGGCCAACAAGCCGTTTGTGGACGCCGCTTCTGTCACAGGCGAGATCGAACCCACCGCCGAACCCGTTGGCAGGGATATCACCGAGGACATCCGTCGGAAGGCTTACGAGCTCGGTTTCGGGGATGTCGGGTTCACGCGGTATGACCGTCGATATACCTTCGCAGCCAAGAAAAAGTGGGCCAAATTCCAAGGCGCTATCTGCGTCGCGTTGGAACAGGACTACGCCCAGACGCAAAGCCTCCCCAGTCTGGAAGCGGAGTACGCCCACTTCGGTACTTACGAGACCGAAAATGAACAGTGTCTTGTGCTGGCTGACTTCATCAGGTCGCTCGGCTATCACGCACAGGTCCACAGCCCCAACGACAACAGCTCGCCATTCTTGCCGATGTTTGTGGAAGCCGGCATGGGCCAACTTGGCGCAAACGGGCAGCTTCTGTCGCCGCACTTCGGTTCACGCGCCCGGCTCGCGATCATCACGACCGACGGACCGCTGACCTACGACGGGCCGGTGGATTACGGCGTCCACAAGTTCTGCCAGGAATGCCTGGTCTGCGCGGACCGGTGTCCGGCGCGGGCGATTATGCGAGACAAAGTCTGGTACCGCGGCGTCCAGAAGAACAAGTTGATTTACGACCGATGCCGGCCCGTGATGTCTACCTACGAGGGCTGCGCCGTCTGCATGAAGGCCTGCCCGATCCAGCGTTACGGCATGAAGCCGGTAATGGATCACTGGGTCGAGACCGGCGAGGTTCTCGGCAAGCGCACTCACAACCTGGAAGGATTCTCGTTGCGTGAAAAGGGCTATTTCGGCCCTGGCGAGCTGCCGTCCTTTGATCGAAGCCTGTTCGATTTTCCTCACGGGACGAAGGACGAGTGGCTTTTCGCTCAGTTCAAGGACAAGGTTGCGGACGGTGACGGGGCTACGCCGGAGGAACAATCGGCGTTCATCAAAGAATTGAAGGAAATCCTGGACATAGGGACTTCCACCGTCGGCGACGAGTAGTCGGACCGCCCGGATATCACCGGGTTGTTCGAATTGCCGTTGTCGTTTTGCACCGGGTAGCAACAGGAGTGAGCCGTTGTTCGAAATGTCTGATCTGGACGCGCTTTTCGGCGACCTCGAGGGGTCGCATGGCAGTACATCTGACTACGACCGTTTGTTGAAACAGGCGCATCTTGCGATAGCTCTTTTCGACGCCCAACGCCCGCTCGACGGCCAGTTCGACCCTATCGTGGTCGAACTGATCGAAAAGCATCGACCGCCCGGATAGGGCTGTTGTTGAAGTGCCCACGCTTCGAGAGCCTCAGGGTGGATTTGATCGCGTGAGGGTGGGTTTGATCACCTCAGGTTGGTTTTAGCTTGAAGCGACGGTTAACAGTGAGAGTTAGCCCGGGTGGGGCTGTGCGCTTCAGGTGAGCGGGGCGGACGGCCGTAATGGCCGTAGCGGGATGTCGGATAAATCGGATGCCACCACGATCTCTCCTGCTTTCACGACCAGTTCTAGCCCTTCAAAGGCCGATCGCAACCCCTGAAGTGGATTCGTCCGCAACAGCAGTAGATCGGCGCGCTTGCCCGGCGCTATCACGCCGGAATCGGCCAGTCCACAGATCCGGGCGGCGATCCCGGTCGCTCCCTGCAGCACCGTATCTACCGGGACGCCGTATTCCAGCAGCGTTTCCATCTCTTCCAACACCGTGAAACGCGAGTCGGTTCCGATTCCCACCGGAACACCCAGCTCGACAGCCTCAAGCACTCGATAGCGATGCCCCGCGCTCTCAAGGAGTTCGGCGAGCGCCGGAGGGGAGTTCCGGGCCATCCGCCACGCGACACGTGCTGTCGGTACGAAAGACACGCCTCCGTCAGCCATCGCCTCGATACCTTTCGTTGTGGCGAGAAATGCGTGTTCGATCGTATCTATCCCTGCCCGTACGGCACGTCTCACGGCGGAGTCGGACATGGCATGTGTCGTGATCAGCTTGTTGAAGCGGTGCGCCTCGTCCGCGCCCGCCGATAGCTCTTCGAAGGTGTACTCGTCGGTATCCGGGCTTTCGTGAGGGTAGTTGGCGAGCCCTGCGGTGCTCATGATCTTGATGCAGTCGGCGCCGCCTTTGAGCTGCTCGCGAACCGCTTGCCGTACCTCGTCGGGGCCGTCCGCTTCTCGAACGCCGTACCAGGGCGTTCCGTGCCCGCCGGTCATGGCGATGATGAGGCGGCTGGCGATAACGCGGGGACCGGCGATTCGACCGGACTCGATTGCGTCACGGACATCCACATTTGTGAACATCTCCTGTCCGATGGCTATTCCCGGACCGCCGAGCTCCCGTACGGTCGTGACTCCCTGGCACAACTCCCATACGGCGTTGCCGGCGGCCTCAAGCGCGTGCGTGCCCGGGCTGCTGTGGCGACGTTGCAGACGAGCGGACTGGTAGTCGTTCGCGGGCGTGGTCCGGAGCCATTTGTTGCACAGGTGGTCGTGGCAGTTGATGAGGCCAGGCATGAGCCAGCCGCCGTGGCCGTCGATGGTCCTGACCACCGCAGGGGCGGCGTCAGCGGAACCCGCAGAGTTGGATGGTCCAACGGTCTCGATGGAGGAACCGTTAACGATCACATCGGTAGTGTGCGTCACGCCGCCGGTACCGTCGATCACGTTGACGTTTGTGAAGACTATGCGTCCGATCACGTGTCGGGACGTTCCTCGCTTCCGGGGATTCGGACGGAGCCGATGACTCCGTCGAGGGTGATATGCCCGCCCGGATTTTCCTGCACGGACAGGTTTCCAGCAACGTCCATCACGTTGAGATGACCGAACCCGGCGCTTCCGATCGTGACGTTCCCCAGAACGTCCGAGATCCGTGCCGGCCCGCTCTCGTTTTCGGCAATTACAACACTGCCGCCGATACCGGTAAGGTCCACCTGTCCGTACCCTCGTATCGACTCCACCGCCACGTCGCCTTCGATATCGATCAGCGACATCGACCCCTCAAGTTCCAGCACGCTCACGTTCCCGTCGATGCGCATCGCATCCAGGCTGCCGTAGCCGATCGCCGCCTGGAGTTCCCGGACGTTCGACACGAAAACCGGGCCGTCCGAATTCGTGATTTCGACACGGGGAAAGTTATTAGGAACGAATATCCGCACGTCCATCCGGATGTCATCCACCCCCCTGGGCATATCCACCGTAACGATGATCTCGTCGCCGTTGCGTGAGGTGTTCAGTACGATCGAATCGAGGTGGCGCTTCGACACTCGGGATGCGCAGGGACGGCCTTCAATCTGGACCGCTGCCGGGCCATTTCTGCCTTCGACCGATAGATCGCCACGGTCGCCGGCAATACGCAGCACGGTGGCGTCCCCGACGTCGATCGCCGAATTGTGCGTAGTGCCGCTTTCGCAACTGTCGCCGGTTATCGACCGGTAGATCGCCTCCCCGGGTGGAAACAGGATTAACAACGAGACGACGCCGACCCCAAACAGGGCGATGAACATGGCCCAGCCTAGCATGATGTTGCGGAAGACCCGCACCTTCAATGAGCCTTTTTGTTCTTCCGGGTCTTCGTAAAAGATCAAATCAGAAGCCTGTGCGACTCAATATTCGGGATGTCCGACCGATATCCCTCGGGTACGACGGTAACCGGAGCAGTGTGCCACGCAGCGTAAATGCGTTCGTGACATGGTTCAGCACATCTCAGGGAGGCGATGCGGCAACGCCGGAAAGGTTTCTGGAGCAATAGCCGCAAAACGCGCCTACCCGGCGTTGTCCCGGATCACGCGTCCCGCCGTCTTCCCCGTGGGGACGCCTGAATCAATCGCCAATCGCCCGTTCACCAGCACGTGCGATACGCCCGTCGAGTACTGGTGGGGATCGGCGAAGGTTGCGTGTTCTTTCATGGCCTCCGGAACGAACACAGCGATGTCCGCGAATCCCCCGGGTGCGATTCGGCCGCGGTTTTCCAGGCCCAGACGCTGGGCGGGCAGGGTGGTCATCTTCCGGATCGCTTCCTCCAGCCCGACCACGTTGCGCTCAAGCACCATGCGTTGGATGAACCGGGCGTTGGTGCCGTAACTCCGAGGATGTGGTTTGCCGGCGGAGAGCGGACCTTCAGTGCGGAGGGACATGCCGTCTGAGGCCACCGAGATCATCTCGCCCCCGGCGATGATGTCAACGTCCGAGTCGCACATAGACGTGAGCACTACGGACACCTCTCCGTCCAGCAGCAGATCGAACGCTGTCGTGATGGGGTCAGCGTTCCGTGTCTCTGCCACTTCCGCCAGCGTCTGGCCCTCCAGCGAATGGTCCGGGTCGTAGCCGGAGATCACACAGCCGGCTGGGCCCTGGAATCTGACCATCGCGTACTCGGCCTCGTCGGACAGCCGTTGCCTGAGATCGGCATCTCCGATGCGCTCCAACAGCGCGGGTCTGCCGCCATCGTGCGCCCAACGATTGAAGATCGCGCCGCTCAGCGGAGTGCCGCACGCCGTGTACGGGTACTGGTCTCCGGCGACGTCCACGCCGTCCCGGCGGGCGTCGCGCATCGTCTCGAGTATCCGTGAGGAGCGGTCCCACACGCGCGGCCCGTGTGCCTTTACGTGAGACACCTCGATTCGACCGCCCGTGCGGCGGCCGATCTCGATCGCTTCGTTGAGCGCCACGAAAAGGCCCGGTGGTTCATCCGATTCTGACCGCGTGTGGCTTGAGTACAGCCGGTTGCGATCCGCCGCTTCCTGGTTGAGGGTGATGATCTCGTCGGTCAGTGAGTAGTAGCCAGGCGGAAAGTAGAGGCCGGTCGAGAAGCCCATCGCCCCGGCGTCAAGTGCTTCAGCGACGATCCTGCGCATCGCTTCGATTTCTTCGTACGAGGGTGCGCGGGCGTCCGCTCCGATCACGGCGCTGCGGACCTGGTTGTGGCCGATCTGCGTCGCGACGTTGATGACGGAACCGGCGTCTGAGAGGGTGTCCAGCCAGCCGCCGAACTCGGTCCAGCCCGGACCTTCGTCCTGGGGCTCGCCGCCCATGCGGGACAGCCAGCCGGCGTAGATATCGCCTGTGCGCTTGTTCAGCGGGGCGCAGTAGCTCATGCCGCAGTTGCCGACCAACTCCAGGGTCACGCCCTGTCGTAATTTGCTATCGGCGAGCGGGTCGATGAGAAACGATAGGTCGCTGTGGGCGTGAAGGTCGATGAACCCCGGAGTAACCACTGAGCCAGCGTTGTCGATCACCCGGGACGCCTCGCCGGGGATATCGCCGATGGCGGCAATTCGGTCGCCCCGGACGCCGATATCAGCCCGGTATCCCGGCGCTCCCGTGCCGTCCAGGACAAGCCCATTTTTGATCACGACGTCAAACATTGTTTCTCCAACCCGGCCGTAAACCCGTGGGACCGCGCCCGCGTTTTTGACGGTATGATGTCCCGGTTACCGGCGGTCAACTACCCACTGTCTTCTCCCTGGATGTGAAAGAGCCCGCATGAACACGTTGATCAAGGTGGCCCTGCCGTTCGTTGTGCTGGGATTCTTGGCATTCCCGGTCGTTGTCGCCTTCTTCGCATGGCAACGAGGACTCGGCAGCACCCACTAACCGGGTATGCGCCTCGGGGGTGAATTGACCTCGGGTCCGGGCCTAACTTCTCACTCATCCCGACCTTCTCCCACTGGGAGAGGGGAGATCCAGGTTCCTGGTCAACTCCAGTTGATATCTCCAGCGTTTACGCAGTTCGGCGGCAGTTTCCCCTCGATCGTCGCTAGGATGTTGTCCACCGCCATCTCCGACATCTTCCGGCGCGTTCCAACGGTGGCCGAGGCGATGTGTGGAACGATCGTGACGTTCTCCATGCTCACCAGCGGGTGATCCGCCGGAATCGGCTCCGGGTCAGTGACGTCCAGCGCAGCGTAGGCGATCTCGCCGTTTCGTAGTGCCGCGGTCAGGGCTTCCGTATCCACTATGGGGCCGCGAGCGGTGTTGATGAGCGACGCCTCGGGCTTCATGCGCTTTAGCTCTTCGGTCCCGATCAGGCGGTTCGTCTCCGGCGTGAGGGGGCAGTGGAGCGTCACGAAATCGGAACGTCCGAGCAGCTCGTTTAATGTGCCGACGCGCTCGCAGCCGAGGTCGTCTTCCGGCTGGCTACGGGTTACGTAGATCACGTTCATCCCGGACCCGATGGCGCGGCGTGCGACGGCGCTGCCGATGCGCCCGAACCCGACGATGCCGAGCGTAGATCCGTAAATGTCGACGCCGAGAAGGTCCAGTGGCTCGAACCATTTCCACTCGCCACGTCGGACAAAGCGTTCGCTCTCGGCGATGCGACGGCCTGCCGCCTGGATCATTGTGAAGCCAAAGTCGGCCGCCGTCTCGGTGAGCACGCCCGGCGTGTTGCCGACGGCGATGTTGCGTTCGGACGCGGCGGCGACATCGATGTTGTCGTAGCCAACACCGAACTCGGCGATCACCTTCAAGTTTGGTCCAGCGGCGTCCATCACCGCTGCGTCGATGGTGTCCGTGATATGCGCAAAAACCCCGTGTGCGCCCGCCGCCGCCATTTGTAGCTCTTCCGGCGTCGCCGGAGCAGGCCGGTCGAGCACCAGAGCGTCTGATACCTCGTTCAGGCGATCAACCTGATCCTGGAACTGGCGTCTGGTGACGAGGATTTTGGGGCGTGAATTGGTGGGGGATGTCAATTGCGGGGCCGTCTCCCGTGGCGTCGTGTCTGGGTAGGCAAGTGTTGTGAATCAGCCGAGATCATGAACGAGGTTCGGCTCCCGGGCAAGTGCCTATCTCCACAACGTGACGACTCAGGCTGTATCATCCGCCGTGACAACGGGGAGGGGAAATTGCTAAAACAAGGCTCGCACGACACGGGTGAAGTAACGCTCAACTACATCGAAATTGGCGAGGGCGACCCGCTGGTGCTCCTGCACGGATTCACCAGCGACTGGCGTGCCTGGTCCCAGGAAATCGGGTTGCTCTCTCATCGGTGGCGCGTTCTCGTACCGGACGCTCGCGGTCACGGCGATTCATCGGGCTCGGAAGACGCCGCTTACGGATATGGTGCGAGAACAAGGGATGCAGCGTCTTTCATCAAGGGTGTGGTTGGTGGACCGGCGGTCGTAGTCGGGCACTCCATGGGTGGGGCGACGGCAATGGGTGTCGCAGCACTTCATCCGGAACTGGTGAGGGCTGCAATTCTGGAAGATCCACATGTTTCTGGCGGGCACATAATGCCGACAGAGGCCGTGGAGTGGATGGAGGGGACTCGCGACATGTTGCGGACGTCGCCGTCATTTCACGAGGCAGTTCAAAACATGAATAGCCCCAATCCCAACAAGGACTCGGCCGCTCTTCGGCTGGACGCGTCTCAAGCCATCAAGACGGACCCGGAAACCTGGAATCCCTTCATCGACGGTGCAATGTTCGACGAGTTTGATCCGTGTACCGTTTTGTCCAAGATCGAGTGCCCGGTACTTCTTTTACAGGCTGATCCAGATCAGGGTGGCGTGGTCACCGATGAAGCGGCCGATCGGATTCGGTCTGGGGTAGCTGACTGTACGCACGTCAAACTGGATGTGGGGCACAGCGTCCATAAAGATGCGTCGGTGGAGTTTCGCCGTTCGTTATTCGACTTCCTGGACTCGATCTAACCGCTGCGGGCACAAGGTCAATAAGGCGTATTAAGGACACCTCACATACACGGGGTAGTGGGTGACTAATTTAGAGACACATGAAAAGTTCATGCATGCGGCGCTGGCCGAAGCAGCTGTCTCCGCGGCCGAAGGGAACCAGGGCGTCGGTTCGGTGATCGTCCTGGACGGGAAGATCATCGCGGCCGGCCGAAATATTGAGAACACCGATCACGATCCGACGGCTCACGCAGAGACCGTTGCGATCCGAAATTACGCCGCGTCTCATGCCCGAAACGTCTCGGATGAATCGTGGGGCCGGTACGTTGGCGCTCAGCGGATTCTGTCCGGTGCAACTCTATATTCCACCTTTGAACCGTGCCCTATGTGTTGCGGGGCGATCTTGATTGCTGGCATATCGACCATGGTCCTGGGCGGCCGTCCGACTTCCAGAATGACAAAGTGGGGCGACTACACGGCGGAGCGGATGGTTGATCTCACGGCGTGGGGGGATCGCATCGAGGTCATCACGGGTGTGCTTGTTGATGAGTGCTTCAACGCCCGTAACCGGTAATCGTTGCTGACAGATGACCGGTCCCCGATGTGACGGGACCGAATAGACGCTATTGCAAGTTGGAACTAGCGGTGAAGATCCCTCCGCTTCGGCTGGGATGACATATTCGCTACCGACCTGTGCACACGCCTACTCCAAATCCGCTAGGATTCCGGCCACAACCGGCCCAGTATGGACCGGGTGATTTCGGCGATCAGGACGATGAGGTTCTCAAACATGTACACACTTGAGGTCCAGAACCCGGTAGCGGAGCAGCGGGGCGTCGTGAACTCGTTCACGTCCAGCCCGCGCCCGAAGAGCCTGGACGGGTTGACCGTTGGGCTGCTCTGGAGCGGCACGCACGGCGGCGACGTTGCGCTCAACACCGCTGCGGATCTGATCAAGCAGCGCTTCAAAAACGTCACCGTCAATTTCTACAACGGGAATAACTACCCGGCTCCGGAACACATCCGGCAGAAGTGTGCAGAGGAGAGTGACGTCGTTATCGGCGCCACGGCCGATTGAGGAACCTGCGCGTCGTGGATGTGCTACGACATGATCGAAATCGAGAAGACCGGCGTCCCCGCCGTTCCGATCGTCTCCGGCCGCTTTGTTGAAGACGCTGTTGCGAGCTCCCGGGCGTTTGGCATGCCGTCCCTTCAGTGGGTCGTAGTGCCGCGTATCTACCGCAACCTTGAGCACGACCTGTGCCGGAGCCAGACGGCAGATGTCATTGACGAGCTGATTGAACAGTTGACGTCTGAGATCGACGCTCGCGTCTCCGGCATCGAAACTGACTCTGGACGGTCCTACGAGGCCGACGACAAGTACGAAGCCGTGCTCGCTATGAACGACGACTTGATCGGCGATGACCTCGGCGACGGGTTGCCGTTATTCCCGGCGACCAGAGAGGCCGTGGAGGACATGCTGACCGGCACTAACCTCCCGCCGGACCACGTCATTTGCGACATGCCCCCGGGGTTTGGTATCGCAACCGTGGAAAAGGTCGCCATCAATTCCGTCATGGCGGGAGCCAAACCGGAACATCTGCCGGTGGTGATCGCCGCCGTAAAGGCGATTTCGAATATCCAGGCGGACGGCGGCAAGTCGCTGCTCATGTCCACGAGCCCGCAAGCACCGTTCTTGATCGTGAACGGACCGATCATCGATGAGCTTGGCTTCAACGCCAAGTCAGCGATCGGACCCGGCCGGGACAACCAGGTCAACACGGTAGTCGGGCGTGCGTTCGCGATGTGCTTCCGGAACATCGGCTACTGGTACCCGGGTAAGATGGACATGGACACCATCGGCACAACCCGGAAGTTCATCCAGTGCGTTGCCGAGAACGAAGAGATGAGCCCGTGGGATCCCTTCCACGTGGACCAGGGCTTCGACCGCGACGAGAGCACGGTAAGCCTCTTCATCACGGATGGAGAGCTGGACCAGCAGGACCAGGGCAACACGACCGCGGAAGGACTGCTGAAGAATCTGGCGTACGGGTGTGTCTTCGGCACGAAGAGCATCCAGGACAAGGGGCACACCCAGCGGTTGATCCTGATGCCCCCGGACGTGGCAGGACCTGTAGGCAAGCAGGAGTTCACCAAGCAAGCCGCCAAGGAGTTCATCCAGGCGAATGCCAGCCATTCGCTTGGCAAGATGATCCAGTACATGCCGCTTGAGGGCGAGGCCCGGGTGTCTGAGAAGTGGAAGTGGCTGGAGAATTTGTCCGAGGAACAGCGCCTGGAGATCGAGTTCCCTGTCCTGGACAGCGCGGACGACTGCTACATCCTTGTGGTGGGGGCTGACCGGGCGAAGACGGCGATCTTCCCGAGCGGGCCTTCGCCGGTTACTGAAGGGATCGATCAGTACAGATCTTGAAGCTAATTAGTCGCTGTATGTATCGTTAAAACTGGAACCGCTGCCCGATATTGTTGTCGTGGTGCCGGTGCTCTATCCGGGACGGTTGCTTTTGGGGATTGCGGGTGCGGTAGCTGCGGGCCGGCGCATCGGCGTTGTGTTCCCTATCTCATCGCACATGGAATCAGCGCGTCGGAACAGGGAGCGGGATGGATTCACGGTGGAGATGGGCTTCGCTTCGGCGTTCGGTCGGGATGAGTTCGTCCGGTTGTGTGGGCGACCGGTGTCAGCGGCGTTGCCACCGACGGCGCAGGTGGCGGGCGAGATCATAAGCGGATAAAGGAGTTGAATTTCCTTCTCCCCGCGAGAGAAGGTGCAGGCTGAGGGAGATGTTTGTGAGTCGATCTTGCCAGATAGTGCCAGGCGTTCTTCGAGAACCTCAGAACTCGCGTCGATGTTGAAAGGTGTGTTGGGTCGATTGGCATCGACCTGAGGGCGGATAGTCTTCGCCCCTACGGTGCGCTGGAGGTCGGTTGCCCCCTCCCGGCGGGAGAGGCCCATTCGCATAAGGACAAAGATCTTCGCGGATCCGGTATTTTTGTTGTACGGAGTGCCGCTCGTAGAGTGGCACGATGCCAACGCTACATGGAGATTTATGGCAAGTCCGGGCGGAGCAAGCACCGCCCCTACGATGTGCTGGATGAACTACGGAGGACCGAAATGCTCGGACTGGTAACGATCGGACAGACGCCGCGGCCGGACTATGAGGCGGCGTTCCGGGAAAACGCGCCGGGCGTGGATTTTCGGGTCGTAGGCGCTCTCGATGGCCTTACGGCGGATGAGATCGAAGCGTTGTCGGAGCGTCCAGGCGATTTTCCTCTGCACGGGTTGTTGGCCGATGGTTCGACCTGCGACATCCAGCAGGAGACGCTCGGCCCGCTAGTGGACCAATGCATGCGTGACCTCGTGGCGAACGGCGCCACCGCGGTCGGGTTGCTTTGCACGGGTCGCTTCCATGATTTCGACCCGGGAGTGCCCGTTTTGATGCCCGGCAAACTTCTGCCCGCCGTCGCCGGCGCCATCGCTCCGTCCCGGCGGATCGGGGTGGTGGCGCCAATCGAGTCCCAGATCGCGCCGATGCGCGAACTGTGGGAGGCCGACGGATTCACGGTTACTTTAGCGGCGGCTTCCCCTTATCACGATGGTGAAAACGCAGCAGCAGCGGCCGTGATGGCGGATGCCGCACCGGACCTCGTGGTACTGGATTGCGTGGGTCATGGGCCATCGTCCCGCGACGAGATCAGTCGGCTTTCGGGACGACCGGTATTGACGGCACAGACACTGCTGGCCAAAGTGGCGGCTGAAATCGTCGCCGCCTGACTCAGTTAGTGTGGTTGCCCGGCGTGTATCGACCGTCCACTCTGCACTGGAAACTAGTTGTCGGAACGTCTCCGGGCTGTGCTAATCTCCCCGGCGGATTTGCATAGTAATCGCCTCGTCATGTCGATGAGGACGATACTGGCCAGAATGAGGTCTAATTCATGACGAAAATGACGGGCGGCGAGGCGATTGCGAAATCGCTCGTACGCGAGGGTGTCGAGGTTGTCTTTGGACTGCCCGGCGTCCAACTCTACGGAATATTGGCGGGGCTCCGCGACGAACCGAGCGTTCGGTTCATCACCACCAGGCACGAACAGGCGACCGGCTATATGGCCGATGGTTACGCCCGTGCTGGCGGAGGTCCCGGATTCGGAACGGCGCTCGTCGTGCCCGGCCCCGGCTTACTCAACGCAGCGGGCGGGCTTTCCACGGCCTACTCGGTTTCGTCACCGGTCTTCATGATTTCCGGCCAGGTGCAGCGTGACTTCATCGGCAAAGACGTCGGAATGCTGCACGAGGTCAATGACCAGCTAACATTGATTGAACCGATCACCAAGTGGCGGAAGCGCGCCACGACGGTGGGAGAGATCCCCACGGCCGTGCAGGAAGCCGTATTCCAGCTCAAAACTGGGCGGCCACGCCCGGTGGAGATCGAAGTACCCCCGGAGACGATGGAAGAGCAGGGCGACGCTGTCCTGCTTGACCCGAAAGCCGCGATCCGCCCGGGAGCCGATTCCGATCGAATCGACACCGCTGCAGAGATGATTATCAACGCAAAGCATCCGGTGATCATCGCCGGCGGCGGTGTGGGCCTTGGAAACGCCGGCGACGAACTGATCGAACTTGCCGAGGCGCTCCAGGCCGGTGTCTTCACAACTCTGAACGGCAAGTCTTCGATCCCGTGGTCCAACCCGTTCTGCCTTGGCCTCAACCGCATGGGCGGAGGCTCCAGCCCGGCGGCGCAGTATGTCGGAGCCGCAGACATCATCATAGGCATCGGATCCCGTCTGGCCGGTCTTGGCGGCCCGGCATTGCCTGCGGAAACTCAGGTCATCCATATCGACATCGACTCGGACGAGATCGGCCGGAGCCACGACAACACCTACGGCCTGGCCGGGGACGCTGCCAAAACGCTGAAGGCGCTTGCCGGGCGCATCCGGTCCGCCGGGTCCCGGCCGTCGGCCACGGCAGAACTGGCTGATATCAGGGAATCGATCTTTGCCTCTGCCGACGGTACACAGCCACAGTGGGACATCCTGCGAAGCCTGCAGGCCGGCGCTCCGGACGACACAATCCTCGTCCCGGACAGCACACAGGTCGGGTACTACAGCTTCCCGTTCTGGAAGGTTGAATCCCGAAACGCCTACATCGGCTCCGGGTACTCCGGAAACCTTGGTTTTGCGTTCCCGACGGGTCTCGGCGCCAAGGTAGCGCAGCCCGACCGGCCGGTCGTCGTGGTCGCCGGTGATGGCGGCTTCATGTACAACGTGTCTGAGATGGCCACCGCGGTACAGCACGGCATCAACCTGGTGACGGTCGTGTTCAATGACAACGCCTTCGGAAACGTCGGGCGTGACATGGACATCGGTTTTGGCGGCAAGTACGGCACCGACCTCCACAACCCGGACTTCCCGCGACTTGCGCGGTCTTTCGGCATGGAGGCGATGCAGGTCAAAGACCCGACAAGGGTCGGAGATTCGCTGCGAGATGCCATCCAGATGGACAAGCCGGTGCTTATCGAAGTCCCGGTGGATCCCATGCCGGTCCCGGCGTTCTTCGGTCAGCGCCCACAGGCTCCTAAGCGGCCGGAATAATCTAACTGAACCCCGGTAAATCCCCCTCACGCGGGACGTTCAAGCCCGCGCAGCCCTGATCGTGACACACGGCGTTGCGATCGATCTCAAGGAGACTCTTTAATGGCTCAAATGACCGGTGGACAGGCACTCGCCAGATCGCTTTACAGAGAGGGCGTCCGCGTAATGTTCGGGCTGCCCGGGGTTCAGATGTACGGCATCATGTCGGCGCTCCGTGACGAGCCGGGCATCCGGTTCATCACGACCCGTCACGAACAGGCGATCGGCTATATGGCGGACGGCTACGCCCGTGCGGGCGGCGAGGGTGGTTTCGGGACGGGGCTTGTCGTACCGGGCCCCGGCCTCCTGAACGCCGCTGGCGCGCTGAGTACCGCATATTCGGCTTCATCCCCTGTGTTGATGGTTTCCGGCCAGGTGCAGCGTGACTACATCGGCAGCGATGTCGGCATGCTGCACGAGGTTAATGACCAGATGGAGGCCATCAAACCGATCACCAAGTTCCAGCGGCGAGCACTGCAGGTCGCGGACATCCCGCAGGCCGTGCACGACGCCGTGCTGGCCATGAAGACGGGACGGCCCCGCCCGGTGGAGATCGAGATCCCACCGGAGACGCTTGAGGAGTGGGGCGAGGCGGAACTGCTGGAGGCGAGCAATCCCTTGAAGGCCTCCGCCCCGGCCCAGGACGTGGAGAAGGCCGTCGAGATGCTGACCTCGGCCGAGCGGCCCATCATCTTCGCCGGCGGCGGCGTCAACCTTGGCGACGCACACGACGAACTCAAGGCGGTGGCCGAGTTCCTGCAGGCAGGGGTCGTCATGACCGGTGAGGGCAAAGGCGCCATCGACAGCCGGCACCCGCTGGCCATCGGCTCTGCGCTCAGCCCGGGAAGCCCGACGGTTGAGCACATCCAGACTGCGGACGTCGTCCTGGCCGTCGGCACACGCCTTGTGCGGTCCGGCATCAGGCCTGATCAGACGATCATTCAACTGGATATCGATCCGGATGAGATTGGGCGAAACTTCGACGTGCACGGGCTTGCGGGCGATGCCGCTGCGACGCTGCGGTCGGTACTCGACGGCCTGAAGTCCACCGGGGCTCCGCGCGAGTCGGCCGCCGACCATATCGGCACCGTTCGAGACGCCGCAAACGCCCTTGCGCCAAACACTCAGCCGCAGGGTACGATCTTGGCGAGTATCCGGGACAACACGCCCGACGACACGCTCTTTATCAGCGGCATGACGCAGGTCGGCTACTACAGCCGGTCCCACTGGAAGACCTACGGGCCTCGTAGTTTCTTCACGTCCGGCTACTCAGGAAACCTTGGCTACGCCTTCCCGACGGGACTCGGCGTGAAGGTCGCCCAGCCGGACAAACCGGTCGTCATCACCTCTGGTGACGGTGGATTCCTCTACTCCTCGCAGGAGTTGGCGACCGCCGTGCAGCACGGCATCAACGCTGTGGTCGTGGTGTTCAACGACAACGCGTACGGCAACGTGTCCCGTGACCTGGACAACAAGTGGGGCGGGACTTACGGCGCAGAGCTGCACAACCCGGACTTTGTCGAGATGGCGGAGGCGTACGGCGTCAAGGGCATGAAGGTGGATGAGATGGACGCGGTCGGCCCCGCCGTGTCTGACGCTATCCAGATGGATCGACCGGTGCTGGTAGAGGTTCCGGTCGGACGAATGCCGCAGCCGGCGATGTTCCGTGGATCGGACCCGGTGAAGTAAGGCAAGCAGGTATCCCTGCACCTTATCTGGGATGGTTTGAGGAATGCAGACCCGATAACGACGACAACGGTCCCGGTTCGTCCGGGGCCGTCTCGCGTTGAGCGGATGATGGCGATTCCAACGTCTTGACATCGCCACTTGAAGGAGTAGCGTGACGCCCCGTTCACGCGGACGCTTTGCGCCCTTCGTCCGCTTCCCAGTCATGATTTGCAGCGGCGCCGTAACAGAGGACTTTGATGTACCCGAATCCCCTGAAGCAGAAAATTCAAGACGGTAAACTCGTGCTCGGAACGGCTATCCCGACGCACGACATCCGCATCGCTGCCGCTCTGGCGTACGACTCCACCGCCGATTTCATCTGGATCGACCAGGAGCACTCTCCGTTTGGTCCCCGTGATATGGAGATGATCCCGATCATTCTCAGGCAGCAGGGCATCGCCCCGATGGTGCGGGTGCCGTGGAACGACCCGACGCACATTAAGAAGGCTTTCGACGCTGGCGCATCGGCCGTGATGGTACCCCAGATCAGCAACGTTGAAGAGGCGAAACGGGCCATCGATTACGCCAAGTACCCGCCGCTGGGTAACCGCGGTATCTCGCCGACCTGGCCCGCGCTCGCCGGCGAGAGCTTCATCGACGTTATCAACTCGGCGAACGATGAGACCGTCCTCATTCTCCAGCTGGAGTCGGAAGAGCACTACAAACAGGTGGACGACATCCTGGCGCTGGACGGCTTTGACGTACTGCTGGTGGGCCCGATGGACCTGTCCGCGTCGCTTGGAGTCATGACGGACATGCAGAACTCGAAGGTCCAGAGCATCATGGAAGAGATGCCGAAGCGGGCGGAAGGCTCCGGCAAGATCATCGGAACGACTCTGGGAGACCCGGAAGAAATTCGGCAGAAGGTTGACTGGGGCTACAAGTTCCTCAACCTGGGCAGCCCGCTCGGCTTTGGGATCAGCTTTGTAAACGACCGATTCGTTGAGTACCGGGAGCAGGCGGGGAATTAGGGAGCGAGACGGCAATTAAACACGCCCGCTCTTCGGGGGCCTCAGGGAGCAGGCTGAACTGACACGCAAATATCAGCCCGTCGACACCTTCAAATAACGGGTCTACAACTGGAGTAGCAAATTGGTTCTGCCACGATTTCGAGTCCCGGAAGACATCGCGATACGCGTCCCTCAGGAGAACATGCGGGCCACGCTTGAGGACATGTTTCAGCACGTGGGCATGTCGCCGGAAGACGCCGCGCAGTCGGCCGACGTTCTGGTGTTCGCGGACCTGCGCGCCATAGAGACGCACGGCGTGTCGAACATGATGCGGTCCTACATGGAGCGCTTTGCGTCGGACGACATCAACCCGCGGCCCAACTGGAAAATCGTCCGGGAGTCGCTTTCCACGGCGACGATAGACAGCGATTCCGGGCACGGTCTTGTGATCGGCCCGCTGGCGATGAAGATGGCGATCGAGAAGGCGGAGAAGACGGGCATCGGATCCGTCGCGGTCGGAAACGGCAGGCACTTCGGTGCCGCCGCGTATCACGCCATGATGGCGTTGCCGCACGACATGATCGGCGTGGCGATGACCGTGGGCGGAATCAATGTACTGCCGACCTGGAGCTCGGAGCCGTTGATTGGCCTGAACCCGATCGGATTTGCTGCCCCGACGCGTAATGAAGCGCCGTTTGTATTCGATGCGGCCATGAGCAGCGTCGCCGGCAACAAGGCGACGCTGGCCAAGCGGCTAGGCGTGAAGATGATGGGCGGTTGGATTGCCGACGAGAACGGCACGCCGATCATGGAGGAGACGGACGTGCCCGAGAAGTCGTTCATGCTGCCGGTGGGCGGCACGCGCGAGCTTGGCTCCCACAAGGGCTACGGGCTGTCGGTCATGGTCGACATCCTGTGCGGCGTGCTATCGGGCACTGGACCGGGGTTCGTCGTCAAGGGACGTGCGGAACAGGGCAAAGCCTCCGGCGGTGCTGCGACGCACCATTTCACGGCGTACAAGATCGAGGCGTTCACGGATCTTGAAGGTTTCAAGGACGACATGGACCACTTCATGAAGACCCTGAAGGACTCGAAGCCAGCGCCGGGCAACGATCGGGTCGTCTATGCCGGTCTGCCGGAGCACGAGGACAACATCGAGCGCCTGGAGAACGGTATCCCGTACCACCCGGAGGTGATCGACTGGTTCCGTGACATCACGTCCGAGCTGGAGCTGGAATGGCGTCTGACCTGAGTCAGCGCGTTCTGGAAGAACTTAAGAAGCCACTTACCAGGGTTTTGTCGCGTGATGAGACCAGTCTCGGGAAGAGCGCATTCGTAATCAATTCCTGCTCATGCCAAGCGAGATTTCATGCCGAGCAATAAGCGGGTTAACTGGAACCGTCCTCTGCGGCGTCGCGTTCGGCATCTGGTGTGTAATGATAGCTACTGACACCGGGGACGAATTTCCAGATTAATCCTACGACCACGATGGATATCAAACCACCGATCACCATGGTGGGACCGGCACCAACTATCGCGGACATTTGTGCCACTTCGTATTGACCAACATGATTAGCACTCATTGCGGCGAATGAATGTGCGCTGCTGGCCCGGCCAAGTAACCGGTCGGGGGTAGTTAACTGAACCACCGTTTGGCGCATGACCATACCGACGGCATCGGTCGCACCTAGACATGCAACGATGATGATTCCGATCCAGAATATCTGGATGGATCCGAACGCTATCAATAGCAACGCGTAAAGTGCTGTAGCGAACAGCACCAAGACACCTTTTCGAGGCATCTTCGCGGTATATAGCACCAGTGCACTACCTGCGATGCCGCCGATGCCGTTAACGCTTGTCAAAATCCCAGTACCCGCGGCGCCTAGACCGTAGAGTTGATCAGCAAATATCGGGAATAGGAATCTGTAGAAGCTGAATACGGTAACTCCGATATCCAGTAAGTACAGACCCGGTAATATCTTGTGTCTTCGCACGAACTTGACTCCTTCGATCAAAGAAGTCCATGTCGATGTGAACGTCACATTGGCTGTTGAGTCGGCAGGTTTTCCAGACACGCGAATGAGGTACGGTGTGATCACACTTACGGCCGACACAACCATGGCTAACGTGAACGCCCAACTCACTCCAAACAATTCGTAAACGCCGACGAAAGCCAGCGGGGCCAAAATGCTGGCAACCTGGAACGTAGCAGTGTTGGTTGATACAGCGTGTGATAGCAGCCGACGCGGGACAACACGAGCGATCATCGCGGGTCGGGCTGATCCTCCAAGCACGTTGACCATGCCGGTTATGCCCTGAACAAGGAATATATGCCAAACGGCCAAAGATCCGCTGAAGGCAGCCAATGAAAGGGCAAGAAGTGAGACGAAAGACACAAATTGAGTCATCGCCATCAACTTTTTACGGTCAACGAGGTCGGACAATATTCCGCCGAATAAGACGACTGGAATTTGAGAGAGTTGTATAACGCCTAGCAACCCCAGCGTGACTGCTGATCCGGTCTCGTCATAGATCCACTGGGCGCCGATCAGTAGCCTGAGTGTCATGGCGGTAGACGCAGCAGTCCCGCCTAGCCAGAGCATAGTGAAATCGTAGTATGCGAACGCCGACCACGGTCTGAGGGCTACTTCAGGTGCGGCCTGACTGGCTGCTGGGGACTCTTCGGCGGATGTCTGGGTATCGTCTACACCCATCGGCCTCGCCGCCTATGAGTGGCGTCGGCGTCTGAATTCACGGCGGGAATCTTAGTCCCCGGTACCGGGCAACGCAATGGCTGATTGATATGGATGAGAAATGAACGTCAGACCTATTCGCTGAACTGGACTACGTAATCGACACTCGTGTGGGCATTAGGGAATTCGATTGGCTGTGCAACGATGGTCACTTCCCCGCCGATTTCTCGAAACATTCGAGTCACGATGTCCCTGTCGAATCCTGGATGCGGCTTTCCGAACTCTGACGGGGGTTCTATTCCGAGACCCTTTAGACGATCTGAGAAAGCGGCCAGATTACGCTCATCTCGCTCAAGATCTATATCGCGTTTTTGCAGCCGCCCCATCCACGTGGTTCTGTTTTCCTCTCGCCCGCGCTCGCCGGACTTCCACTGACCGGAGCGCTCAAGGTCGGGAACATCGCCGAACATTACGGTCCCGGCCCGGGCGACGGCTTGACGGAGCGTCTCGATGTGCTCACGGAGCTCTGAGTGCGTAGAGAAGGTCTGGGCGTTGTAGTAGGACAGGATCTTTGTGAACGCGCCGTGGGACAACGTCGGGGGTGAGCCCCCAACGCCGGGTCCGACCCATGTGATATCTCCGCCGCCGGCCATCCCGCGCTCGATGACCGATGCCGTCCTGTCCACTGCCGTTGTCTCCGCCACACGCGGTGCCAGGGCGCGTGTTATAGCCCCGGTACCGCTGCCGTAGTCCAGCAGGGTGTCGGACGCCCGCAGATCCATCTTGGCGGCGATATCGTTTGCTATTCGGCCGGCCAGCTCGGGCGACAACCCACCCGGGCGGCCAGTGACGAACTCATCATCCGGCTCCTGATTTGCCAGCGACTCAAAGAAACCGGCCCACTGCAATCGGGTCTTGCTCCAATCGGTCATCGGTTCACCGGTGTGCGCGTCTACGTAAGACCATAAAAGCCCCCGGCAATGGTAGCCGGGTCGAGGGGCGTGACGCCCACCGTTTGTGGCCTGTTGCCGTCGGGGCTACACTCCGGGCCGCAATCATCGTTTTCCGAAACCACCCTAGGAGGAACCACGGCAAATGGCGAAACGCATCAATAGATGTATAGACCTGATGGAGGCCGGACACCCGATTTACTACACGGGCGCCGGTGAACTGACTTATGAGAACGGCAAGGCGCAGTCGCAGACGTGGGCCGACTTCCTGATCGTTGACTTTGAGAAGGATCCGTTCGACGTAGTCGGGCTGAACCAGTTTATGCAGGGGATCGTCGACGGCGGTCCGACCCCCGACGGATACCGTATGGCGACCGTGCTCGCGACGCTGCCGTCAAACGCCAAGACCCGAAACGAGGTCGAGGCGAACGCATGGCAGGTACGGCACGTCCTGTCTGCGGGCGTTCACGGGATTCTGCACACGCACGCCCGACAGGCTGACGCGGTCCAGGCGTTTGTCGAGCAGGTCAGGTGGCCGTTCCAGACCGTCGGAGTCGGCCGCGATGGCGGGCTCAGCCAGGGCCAGCGCGGCGCCGGCGGGCAGGCGAAACCGGCGGCGCTATGGGGGATGACCCCGCAGGAGTACGTCAAGGTGTCAGACCCGTGGCCGCTCAACCCGGACGGTGAGTTGATCCTAGGCCTGAAGCTTGAGGATCGGGAGTGTGTGGCAAACGCCGAGTTCACGGCGGCCGTCCCGGGCATTTCGTTCGCTGAATGGGGACCGGGCGACATGGGCATGTCTTACGGCTTCTCAGATGCCCACGACCCGCCTTATCCGGAGGAGATGGATCAGGCCAGGCTCAAAGTCCGGGCCGCGTGTGACAAGGCCGGGATCGGTTTCCTGTGCAGCTGGCATGACCCCAACATGTCTGAGGAAGAGAACCTCAAGTACATGCTGGACTGGGGCGTCAAAATCGTGTCGGGCGGAAACGCCACGGTGAAGGAGATGGGACTCAAGATCAAGCCCCGGAACTAGACCTTCAGGGGACGGTAACCGGTGGAATCAGGGGGCGATCGCTATAGCGATCGCCCCAGTCGCGACTAACGCTGCGCCCAGGAATCGGCCTCCCGGGAACGGTTCTCTCAACACGAATACTCCGAGTCCCACTCCGACCAGCAGTCCCACTTCCCGAAACGGCCCGACGTAGCTCACGCGGGACACCGTCAATGCGGTCAGAACCATCCCGTATGCAGCGAACTGCAGCAAACCGCCAGCGACGATCGCTGTGGAGTGGTTCCGCCACTCGTTGACGAACGCGGCGCGTTTCCGGCCCCGGACGATAAAGGGCAGCAGCCCAAACGTCGCCGATGTTGTCATCAGGTACATGTAGAGCAGGGGAGTGACGTGCTGAACGCCCTGTTTGTCCACCGTGGAGTAGCCGGCGATTATCAAGCCGGTCGTAAGTGCGTAGGCCATCCCCGGCGCCCGCAGGACAGATAGGGGACTGAATACGATGGAACGAAATCTGCCCCACCAGGAAAGCGTGAAGACTCCGGTAGCTATGCCGACGACGCCAAGCACGGCTATGTACGACATGGACTCACTGAGAAGCAGCACCCCAGACAGCGGGATCAACAGGAGGCCTGTGCCGCGCGCGACCGGGTAAACGAGAGACAGGTCGCCGTCCCGGTATGCCCGGCTCAGGGTGAAGAAGTAACCGAGGTGCAGGATCCAGGTGGCGGTAAGGAAGATCCAGCCTTCGAAGTCCGGTGGATCCATCCAGAACAGGACGACGCCCAGTGGCAGCAGAACCACGTTGATGCTGACCGCCATCCACCAGGTGAACACTTCCGCGTCGTCGGCGCGCTTGATCAGGAAATTCCATGAGGCGTGCGCGAGCGCTGAGAGCAGTACGAGTGCGATTGTGGCGCCGGTCATCCAGGCGAGGATACCCCGGTTCAGAGCGTCGGCGTCCGTTGTTGCCGGATCACATTAGCGTGAATGTGCGGGCAATTTGGAGCGGCCTCAAACCTGGATATCTCAAGTGGAGATGGAATGTGCTGACTATCAACGCTGGGTGGTCTTCGATACGAGCTCTGCTCTAGCCGCCGGTTTGAACACGACAACCTGTCGGAGCTGCGGGTCCACATGAAAACCGACTTTCGGGCTATGGGGTGCTAACTGTGACGGCTGACACATGCGCCCACACCGGCAACGTCCGCCGGCATGAACTTGAGCGAGCTATGACCGCCGACGGATCCGACGGTACGCAGGGTTTAGGTCGAATCGTCGCGTTTAACAATTTGAGTAATCGTGAGTATTGCCCGGGACTCCGTGATGCTGCACAGGGCGGGATGGCGGCGATATGGAGTGTGGGGTGGCGTTCGCCGCGAGTCAGAGTCGGTTTGCTGGACCACGGGGCGACGGAACGCTCCATAATGTGACCCGTGTCACGGGCTGCTCGGCCGGCCGGCGTAGAAAAGGAATTTCGTTTTGGTTGATATCAAGATCGTGAACGGACAGGTGATCGACGGGGCCGGCAGTCCAGGGTTTTACGCCACGGTGCTCGTCGAGGGCGATACCGTGTCCATTCATCGCGGTGAGCACGACCACATCGAGGCGCATCGGACGATCGACGCCAGGGATCATGTCGTGTCTCCCGGATTTATTGATGTCCATTCCCACGCCGGATTGACGATCCTCGGCGAGCCGCACCACGACCCCAAGATCCGTCAGGGGGTCACGACGGAGCTGATCGGCATCGACGGAAACTCATGGACGCCGTTCCGTACGCACGACGAACTACGGCAGTTCATCGAGCTGGACAACGGCCTGAACGGCTATCCGCCCGAGCCGGCGGACTGGCTAACCCTGACGGAATTCTTGGCGAAATTTTACGAGCGGGTCGCCGTTAATATCTGCTACATACTCGGCAACTCGCCGGTGCGCATCTGGGGCGTCGGCTGGGAGGACAGGCCGGCGACCCGGGACGAGATCGCCAATATGCGCGCGGCGGTACGGGAGACGATGGAAGAGGGCGCATGGGGACTGTCTACCGGTCTCGACTACCCCCCGGGCTCGTACGCGTCCACCGAGGAGTTGATCGAACTGAGCGCGGAGGCTGCGAGGCTGGGCGGTTTCTACCACACGCACACGCGCGCCTCGCTGCTCTCACAGGGCTTGCTAGCGCCGTGGGAGGAGGCTCTGGAGATAGGGCGGGGCAGCGGCATCCCGATCCATCTGACGCATTATCGGCAGGGCGCGCAGGGAGTAGGGAGCCACCACGATTACCTGGGGCTGGTTGAAGACGCCGTTGATAGTGGCATGGACGTCACGTTTGACTGCTACACCTACCCGTACTCGGGAACGCGGGTGACCATCGCACTGCCGCAGTGGACGATGGACGGTGGCGTTGAGCGACTCAAGCGGGCCCTCACGAACGGCGCCGACCGTGAGCGCATCACGTCTGAAATGTCGGACGGCGGTTCCGCATGGCGAGACCTCAGAGAGAACTGGCTGACGAACTTCAGACAGCCGCAGAATCGCGGGTACGATGGTCATTCCGTTAGCGAGATCGCGATGATGCGGGGGCAGGAGCCTGTAGAGGCGCTCATGGACCTTCTGGTGGAAGAGAACCTTGGGATTTCCACGGTGGCTCTTGGGACCAACCCGCACACGCTCTCCGAATTTGTGTCGCACCCGTATGGAATGATCGGAAGCGATGCCCTGCTGTTTGGGGATTACCCGAGCCCGCGATCGTACGGCTGCTTCCCGCTGGTGTTGGCGGAGTTCGTGCGAGCAGAGAAGAACCTCAGGCTTCCCGAAGCGATTCGCAAAATGACCTCGTTCCCGGCGCAGCGGATGGGTATCCCGGACAGGGGCATCCTCCGTGACGGGTTCCGGGCGGACATCGTCATATTTGACGCCCAGAACGTGAAAACCCGGGCGACCAAGGCGAACCCCAAGGTGTTTCCGGAAGGGATCCCGTACGTGATCGTTAACGGCAAGGTCGTGATCGATGAAGGTGAAAACACAGGGAATCTGGCTGGCCGCCCCCTCAAGCGCGGCCGGGCAAGGACGTAATTGATGCCACTGGACCTGATTTACGAAGCGCGCAGCACGTCGCTTCTGCACGGTGCGCTCCCCGAGTTTTTGGAGCAGGTCACCTCTGGCGATTACCCGGGGCTACATCGGCCCGGTGGCGAGGTACTCCGGGTAATGGGCACGATAATCGGGGCTCCAGAGACGGATGTTTTGCGCGTGACGGCGTTCAAGGACATATCGGCCTGGGAATCCTCCACGGCGGCGTATGAACGCTCTCCGCTGGTGGAGACCGAGTCGGTGCGGCTCATGAGGCCGGTAGCGGTGCGCCCGCTGGCTACGATCCCGGCGGAGCACGATCGTGAATTCTTTGGCTACCGTCGATTTCAGATCGATCCGGACGGCCTGGACGAGGTTGTGGACATGTCGGAAAACGGAGTGTGGCCGCGTATAGAGCAGCAGGACGCCCGGATACTGGGGTTGTGGAAGACGGTCGGCGCGGGATATCCGCTGGAAGTGACTCTGTTGACCGGTTATCACTCGCCATCTCACTGGGAGGCGACGCGGGTTTGGACTGGGCGCCCGGACAACATCTCAGACGAGGAATGGGAGAGCAGCTGGCGTCGTCGAAACCGGCGTGCTCAGCTTACTAGGTCCCAGTGGGTGCACCTGATGAAGAATTTCTCGTTCGGGCCTCGTCACGATTAATACCTGTCTAACAATAACGCTAAGCCAGAAGTTTATGGGGAGCATGAGACAGTGGCAAAGCAGAGAGTGGATACGGTTGTTGCCGGGGGACTCGTCGTCACCGCAACTTCAGAGGTGGAGGCGTCGATCGCCATAAAGAACGGCTGCGTCGTGGCCATCGGTTCGCCTGATTCGATGCCGGAGGCCGATCGCCAGATAGACGCCTCAGGACGCTATGTTCTGCCGGGGCCCATTGACGGACACGCCCACTTTCGCGGTTGGGAGGATTTTGAACTGGCCGGGAAGATGGCGGCGAAGGCCGGGTTGACGACCATCATCCCGTTCGGCGAGCCCAATCACGCCGACCACGAAGGTCTACCGGCGGCGACTACGCGGATCAGCGGAGAGATAAACGCCGGATCGGTGATCGACATGGGTCTGCACCTGATGCTTGGTGCGGATCCGTACGTGTTCGAGGGCATCCCGGCCGCGATGGACATGGGGATCCGCTCGTTCAAGGCGTTCATGACTTACAAGAGTCGCCGGCCCCGAACGATGGTGGATGACGAGTTCATCATCAACGCGATGGAACTGATCGGAAACAACGGCGGCGTCACGCAACTCCACTGCGAGAACGGCGACGTGATCGACCACCTGGAGAAGCGGTTCAGGGACGAGGGACGGGTTGCGCCGTCGGACTTCCCGGACGTTGCGCCGCCGTGGGTGGAGGAAGAGGCGGTCAATCGGGCGATCGCTCTGGCGAAGATGACGGGCAGCCCACTCTACATCGTGCACCTGAGCACCAGGCTTGGACTGGAACGGGTGAAACGGGCGCAGGCGGAGGGTTTGCCGATCTGGACGGAGACCTGCCCGCAGTATCTACTGCTGGCGGCCGAGGACTACGAGAAGTGGGGACCGCTGCTCAAGATCGGCCCGCCGTTGCGCTACCGAGCTGGCGGCGATCACGATGCACTGTGGGAAGGTCTCGAGGCCGGGTACATCTCCTGCATAGGGAGCGACCACTCGCCGCACCCGTACGAAGACAAGATGAAGGGCGCAGATAACGTTTTCTTCATGCCGGGCACGGAGTTGCCGGTGCCGTTCGGCGCGCCAAGTATCGAGACGGTCGCGCCGATCGTGTACTCGAAGGGCGTCGAAGAGCGAGGCCTTGGTCCCCGTTGGTTCGCCCGTGTGATGGCCGAGAATCCGGCCCGCATATTTGGTCTTTACCCGCAGAAAGGCACCATCCAGGTGGGCTCAGACGCCGACCTGGCGATCGTGGATCCGGAACGGATACACACGATCAAAGAGGCGGACATGCTCGGCAAGGCCGGCTACACGCCCTACGAGGGCATGGAGCTGAAGGGCGCCATCATGATGACTTTGCTCCGCGGCGAAGTGCTGATGGAGGACGGCGAGGTCAGGCTGGGACGGGAGTACGGCCAGTTCGTGAAGAGCGGGGCGCCTGTTGCGCCGATTGGCGGGCGGACAGGGTAGGGGTTGGATTGCCGGAAGAGCGCCCTTCGAGAGCCTCGGGAGACTTATTCAGGGTGCCGCGTTTTCTGAGACTCAAAGAGGTGTTTGGCGGAAGCCAGTTGAACGCACCTCGGCACCACGCGTACCGGAAACCACCGAGTCCTGAGGCTCTCGAAGGACGCATCCAGCGACGAGGTGTATTAACTAATCGGTAATGCCCCGCTCAACCTCAACTGCCGCATCCTCCGCAGTTGGCGCCACATAAGCGGCCCTTGGCTCCGGTACGCTGCCCCACGTGGCGCGGTCGACCTGGTGGGCGCGTACGAAGTCCCAGTCGATCTCCACGCCAATCCCTGGGCCTTCTGGCGCGTACACGTTGCCGTCCGAGTCGATGGCATCCAGGTCGTCGCTGTAGTTAAGGTAGACCGGGGATTTGGTGGTGCGCACCATCGGATGGATCAATCCCAGCTCGTACCAGTTGGTGTTGCGGATCGCCGACATGATGTGGCGGTGGACCGGCCCGGGACCGTGCAGTTCCACGTCCAGCCCGAAACCCTCCGTCGCGGCGGCGATCTTCATCGTCCCGGTGACCCCGCCGTCCTCGTGTGCTCCCGCCCGAACAAAGTCGGTGGCGTCGGCGACTATGAAATCGACATGCTGTTCCAGTAGCCGGATGTGCTCCGTCTGGAGGATCGGCGTCTTGATCATCCCGCGCAGCTTGCGGTGTGCGAACTGAGACACGCCGCCGTCCTTGTACGGGTCCTCAAACCAGAAGAAATCGGCCTCATCACAGGCGCGACCAACGGCCAGCGTCTCCGCAAAGTTCTCGTACTCACATGCGGGGTCGATCATGAGCGCCATGTGCGGCCCGACACGATCTCGCACGCCAAGCACGTTTGCGACTTCCCGTGAGATTGGGCCGTCGCCCCAACCGTGGATCTTGAAGGCGTTGTAGCCCATCTCTTTGCACTGCTGGGCGAAATCGGCGAACTGGCCGGGCGTTCCCAGACCGCCGTTCTCGTCGCCGTGCAGCGTGCTGGCGTATGCGGGGAGCGGTTTCCGAGTTCCGCCGAGCATGCGGTAGAGCGGGGCGTTGAACAGCTTGCCAGCGATATCCCAGAGGGCGATATCTACCGGCCCGGTGCCGGTCATGTCGAAGTGCCTGAGGCCGCGCTTGGAGTCCTGGTAGATCACTTCCCGTTCAAGCGGGTTCTTGCCGATCAGGTAGTCCGTCAGCATCTTGACCTGCTCGGCGGTCGGTCCTCGCAGTCCGACGTGGTCCCCGATGACGCCTTCCGAGGTGTGGATGCGGAGGATTCCTTCCCGTGATGTCCGTCGTGCGCCCGCCTCGTACACCATGTTGAAGCTGTTGTAGTCGGTCCCGACGTTCTCGAGGATGTGCTCAAACCACAGCATCTCGATGCCGGTGATGGTCAGGTTGTCTAGTGACATCTGTTCCTTCATTTCTGCAGATACGAGAAAGACACGTTCAGAGTTCTGTGACGGGATTCCTGATCAGGGCTTCTCCCTCACCCTAACCCTCTCCCGCCGGGAGAGGGGATTGTCCTTGGCTGGGTCCGGGGGGCGGTTACGTGAAGACGCTGAAGTAGGACTCGAAGAACCCGGCCGCGTCCACTTTCACCCCCACGCGGTGCGGGCCGTTACCGTCTGGCGTCCAGTCAGTTATCCCGTCGTCCCGGTCGTCGGCGCGCGTCACCAAGGACGTGCCGCGCTCGAACTCGACGATGCCCTCATCGAACAGCGTCACGGCCGCCAGGGGGTCGTGGAAGTTCAGGATCGCACGCTCATCGAACCAGACCGCTGACATCTCGTACACCGGCATTAATAGCGGGTGCTGAAAATGTTGTCTCACCTCGTCCGAATTCATCGTGACCTTCGTTGTGACGTCCAGTCCCAGCGACGTGTGGCTGGCGATCCCGCCGGATACGGCGTCCGAATACACGATGCTTGCGGCCGTCGGATCGCAGTATGCGTTCCATTCGGCGGATGGCGTGCCGTTGTACGGATCGATGAAGCGGCCCAACATCAGTTGGAGCGATTTTAGCAGGCCCGGGGTGTCCGAGTGTTTAGTGAACAGCTTTGCGACGTTTGTCATCGGACCAACGGCCAGCAGAACGACCTCGTTCGGCCGGGAGTGTATCGTCTCGGCCATAAACTCGATGGCGTCGTCATCGCTGAACTCGGTCTCATGCGGCCAGTTAGGCAGCACGGACGCCTGTGGAACCCGCGGCTGGCGTGTTGGGCCATCAAGCCGGTTCTCGGACCCCGGGACTATCCGGATGTCCTGCCCCGCCGTCTTGCAGATAGCACTGACCAGCTTCGCCCGTTCGGTCGGCTGTCCGGAAACGGTGGTGATGCCAAGGATCTCGGCGCGTGGCTGTGCGAGTAGATAGGCGAGTGCGACCGCATCGTCGATGTCGGATCCGATATCGGTGTCGAGCAGAATTTTGACTGTATCGTCGCTCACTTATCGCTCCTTTTAATGGCGGCGAGGAAATTTCGCCGAATCGTAGCATCGGAGCGGTGTTGTCCGGTTGCCGGGCCGGGTGCTCCGTGAAAGAATGCGGCACCCTCAAGTCGGCGGCCAAATTCACGAACAGGACACGATGCGCGCTCTCGTCTACCACGGAAGAAACGACATCCGCCTGGAAGAAATCCCAGTACCTGAAATCGGGCCCGGCGAGGCCAGGATTCGCGTAACGAACACTTCGATCTGTGCGACCGATATCGAAGAGTGGAAGTACGGGCCGACCTACATCACGTTTACGCCGACGGTGATGGGACATGAGGTCGCAGGACGAGTCGTGGAGATAGCGCCCGATGCATCGGGGCTGGCGGTGGGCGACCGGGTGATGGTGGACAACGTCATTGTCTGCGGCGTCTGCTACTGGTGCCGGTCCGGCTCCCAGGCAACGTGCCCAAATATGGAGGTCGCAGGGCTGGGACGAGATGGTGGGCTTGCCGAGTTCATGACCTGGCCCGCAGATCACTTGATCAAGCTGCCCGATACCGTGAAGGACGACGAAGCGCCACTTATCGAGCCGGCAACGGTTGCGCTGCACGCGGTGAGACGGTCCGGCGTGCGCGTTGGTGACCAGGTCGCTGTCATCGGGATCGGTACGGTCGGGGCGCTGACCCTGCAGGCGTTCAAGGCGGCGGGCGCGGTGGTGTACGCCGTGGATATCCGGGAAAGCAGCCTTCAAATGGCAGCCCGGCTTGGCGCGGACCAGGTGATTGACGCGAGCCGTGGGGACGCAGGGGACCACCTCCGTGATCTGACGGACGGCATCGGGCCAGATATCGTGGTCGAGACCGCCGGCGCCGCACGTACACCGCTCGATGCTTTCGACTGGGTGAGGCGCGCCGGTACGGTCGTGCTCGTGGGGATCTACGCCGTCAAACCCGAGGCCGATTTCAACGTGATCGTCGGGAAAGAACTCCGGGTGATCGGCAGCGTCGCCGCCGGAACCGGCGACATGGCCGCTGCGGTGCGGTTGGTCGCGGAGAGGGAGATACGGCTCAGCGAACTGGTATCGGATCGCATTTCGCTCGGGCGCGTGATCCCGGACGGATTTGAACGCATGGCGGCAGAGTCCAAGGAAGTATTCCGAATCCTGGTGTCGCCGGACGCCTGAACGCTATTGCAACACGAAATCAGGAGAAGGGGCAGGAACCATGCACTACGAGGGTGAACGTACTTACGGTTGTCGGATTTCCAGCGCCTGGACCTATCGCGGGCTGCGGACGGTGGTGCTGGAGAACGAGCTGCTGCGCGTCATTGTGCTCGCCGATAAGGGCGCCGACATCTACAGCATCGTTCACAAGCCCTCCGACACCGACTTCATGTGGCGCTCGCCGTGGGGCGTTCGGGATCCCCAGAAGTTCATCCCGACAACCGGCGGCGCTGAGAACAACTGGCTCGACGTGTACGAGGGCGGATGGCAGACGGTGGTGCCGCACGGCGGGTACCCGTCGACCGTGGCGGGAGCGGAGCTCGGGCTGCACGCAGAGGTGAGCACCATCCCGTGGGACGTCGTTATTGGCGAGGATACCCCGGAGCGCGTGGCCGTGATATTCAGCGTCCGTGGCTACCGCACGCCTTTCTCCGTCACCAAGACGCTCACGCTGGAATCCGGCAGCGGCGTCCTGACGCTGGACGAGACGTTGACGAACGATGGCGAGGAAGATGCCGATTGCGTGTGGCTGGAGCACCTGGCGATCGGTCCGCCGTTCCTCTCGGAGCATTGCCGGCTGGACGTTCCGGCGTGCACGGTGCTGACGGATACCGAGGCCACGGCCGAATCTTCAAAGCTTGTGACAAACCACAGGGGCCCCTGGCCTAATGTCCCTGCCAAAGACGGGTCGTTGATCGATTTCGCGCGCATGCCGCCCATCGAGGACCGATCATTGGATATGGCGTACATGACGGAGATGCCGGAGGGCTGGTACGCCGTCACGAACGAGGAGACGGGCGTCGGCTTTGGCCTGCGGTTTCCGACGGAGGTGTTCAGTTACCTCTGGTACTGGCGAAACCTGGGCGGGGGCTGGGGCTATCCGTGGTACGGTCGTTGCTACAACGTGGGGCTCGAGCCGTGCACGTCGCTTTCCAACGGTGGGCTGGCGGAGGCCATCGAGAACGGCACGGCACGGCACTTCGGGGCAGGAGAGTCGCTGTCTGTGACGATCAAGGCGGTCGCGTACACGGGGGCGGAGCCTGTCACGGGGATCAGCGCTGACGGCGTGGTGACCCGCGGGTAGGTTGTTTCCTCTCCCGGCGGGAGAGGGGCACGTGCACTACGGGGTGAAGGAGACGACGGTTTTCGCGTCATTGGTATGTTCCCGTTGGACAGTTTGTCGGTGAAGGCCCCTCGGCTTCGCTCGGGATGACATATGGGGCAGTTCTGCCTGCGGTTTGCCCCTCTCCCCGCCGCGGAGGGAAGACCCGTAGGCCGAATACGGAACGGCGTTCCGCCGCCAGACACCTCTACAATGCGGCCACTTGAATAAACGCAACCATTAGCGACCACGTAATCAGACAAAAAGGGCGACGCATGCGTACTAGGCAGTTTGGCGACTCGGGGCTTAAGACCTCGGCGATCGGCTTCGGAGGCTGGCCGATGGGGCGCGGCCAGTATGGCGATCTCGATGACAACGAGGCGATCGCTGCGGTACACGCCGCATTTGACGGCGGCATCACGCTGTACGACACGGCGGCGGTGTACGGCTGGGGCTACGGCGAGACGTTAATGGGCAAGGCGATCAAGGATCTGAAGAGGGAAGACATCGTCCTCGTAACCAAGGGCGCACGTGAGTGGAAGACCGATAACTCGGACAACCGCACCGCCACGGTCGCCGACTCCGATCCGGATCTGCTCCGGGCATCCATCGACGCCAGCCTGAAGCGGCTTCAGACAGATTATATCGACCTGTTCCTGATCCACTGGCCCGACAAGACCCGGCCGTTCTCCGACCCGATGGAGGTGCTGGAAGAGGCCAAGAAGGCGGGCAAGATCAGGCACTCCGGCGTGTCCAATTTCTCTGTCCCGATGATGGAGGAATCGCTCCAGGTCAGCCCGATCATCACCGACCAAATCGGCTACCACATGTTCGACCGAAGGCCCGAGGCTGACGTGCTGCCGTTTGTGGCTTCGCACGGGATGGGCGTAATGGCCTACGGATCGATGGCGCACGGACTGCTGACGGGGGCGTGGACCGCAACTCAGAGTTTTGGTGATGACGACTGGCGTAAGGGCGGCGCCAACTTCGGCATCCAGAACTGGGGCCCGGAGCATCTCGCCCAGAACATTGCGACGGTGGAGAAGCTGAAGAGGGTCGCGGCCGACCACGGTAAGACGATCGCACAGCTCGCCATCGCATGGGTGCTGGACAACCCGGACGTGAGCGTGGCGCTTGCGGGCGCCAAGAAGCCGGCCGAGATCATCGAAGACCTGGGCGGCGACTGGGATCTGCCTGCTGGCCTCAAGCGGACGATCGACGACCTGGTGCTGTGCGAAGGCTCCGGCGTGGGCACCCCCGGCATGGAGATCGCCACGTAATGATGATCGTCGACACGCACTGCCACGCCAGCCACAACTGGTTCGAGCCAGTGGAGACACTGGCCCACGTGATGGAAATGGACCAAGTGGACCACGCCTTGCTGCTCCAGCATCGGGGCACGTACAACGCCGACTACCTGTTCGAGTGTTGTGATCGCTTCCCGGGCCGATTCAAGGCCGCCGTTCAGATCGACCCGAACGGTGACGATCAGGTCGGCGCGCTGGCGTACGAGGCCGAGCGCGGCGCGGGCGGCGTGCGGCTTTATACTGACGACAACGGCGCCCCACAGCAGCCGAAGTTGTGGAAGGCAGCGGGGGAACTTGGCGTTGCGGTTAGTGGCCAGGGTACGTTTGAAGGCTTCCTTACCGATGGATATCGGGCATTGATCGCCTCGGTACCGGACACGCAGGTCGTCATCGAGCATTTCGGCAACGCCGGTCACGGCCACAAACCTCCGTATGAGAAGTACAGGCGGCTGATGGAACTGGCAGAGCTGCCGAACACGACCATGAAACTTCACGGCCTGGGCGAGATCGCCGACCGGCCTGACATCTTGTTGCCGGACTACCGGATCGAGAACATCCCGCCTTTCGTCGAGTTGGCGGTTGAGGCGTTTGGCCCAAAACGCTTGATGTGGGGCAGCGATTTCCCGCCAAGCGCCGGACGCGAGGGCTATCACAACGCCCTGGAGGGAATCAGAAGCCACCCGGCGCTTTCCGGTGGTGAGGATGCCGAAGAGGTGATGGGACGCACCGCCGCCCGCGTATTCGGGTTCGGGTCTGGATGAACTACGACCCGGAAGGGGCTGTGTTCGACCCGGGGCCACCAGAGGCTCCGCGGGATATCGTCAGCCGGGCGATCAACGCCGCTCTCTTCAATCGACGGACGTTCCACGAGATCCAGGAGGACCCGGGCACCACGTCGCAGGTGCGCGGGCTTGTGGTGGCGGCCGCTATCGCCGTGGTCATTGGTTCGATCAAAGACCCGAGCGAAGCGATTATTAACGGCGTCCTTGTGGTCACGGGCTGGTTGATCTACGCCCACGTTGCGTGGTTCTTGCGCAGTTTCTTATTCGACTCGATCCATTCGGAAGCCTCGAGACCGGAAATGCTCCGGGTTGTCGGCATCGCTTACGGGCCATCATTGCTCCGAGTGTTCGGGATCATCCCCGTGGTCGGCGGGATAATCTGGGCGGTCGTGACTATCTGGATGCTGGTGGCGATCGTGTTCGGGCTGAAAACCACACTGGCGTATGAAAACTACTGGCCTCCGGTCGGGATCATCGTGCTGGGAGCCGTTGTGAACTCGATCTTGTCGTTGATCGTATTCGGGATCGCTGATCTGGTCATGACGGGCCGATAAAATCCGCCGCGAGCGTCACGGTTCACGCCCGATCAGAGACCGGAACGAAACTCAGACACCAACCAGGGAGTTAACTGATGACCGACCACACCGGCGGATCTGTTTTTCAGCGGATGGGGCTGACGCCCGTCATCAACGCTGGCGGGACGAACACGAAGCACTCCGGTTCGCGTATGCGACCCGAGGTGATCGAGGCCATGGAGGAATCTTCCGAGGTGTTCGTCAATATCGACGAACTTCTGATACGTGCCGGAGAGATGATCTCCGATGCGATCGGTGTCGAAGCTGCGCTCGTCACGAGCGGCGCAGCCGGGGGGTTGGTTCTGCAGGCCGCGGCCGTGATGACCGGTACGGACGTGGCCCGCATCCAGAGCCTGCCGCTCACTGACTGGTTCCCAAACGAGTTGATCATCCAGCGTCAGCATCGGTTTCACTATGATCACGCCTACCTGATGCCCGGGGCGAACTTTGTCGAGGTCGGTAAAGGCCGGCATTGCTACCCGGAAGAGATCGAGGCAGCGATAGGTCCGAACACCGCGGGGATTATTCACCTGGTGTCGCCGTTCACCGGCGCTGGCGACATTCCGCTGCCGGTGCTGGCCGAGATCGCCCATCGGCACGACATCCCGATCATCTGCGACGGCGCATCGATGTTGCCGCCGCGTGAGAACTTGACCCGGTACCTGGATGAAGGCGCTGACATCGTTAGCTTCAGCGGCGGGAAAGGGATGCGCGGCCCCCAGAGCACGGGAATTCTGATCGGCCGCGCCGATCTCATAGAGGCCGCACGGTTAAACGCCGCACCGAACCAGGCGATCGGTCGTCCGATGAAGGTGTCAAAGGAAGAAATAGTCGGGTTGGTCGCCGCTATAGAAGCGTTTGTGTCCGAGGACCAGGACGCCGAGACGAAGCGATTCAGGCGTCAGTGCGAGATGGTGGTCGACCAGATCATGGAGATCCCGGGGATACGCGCCCAGGTGGAGCACGACAGCAAAGACCACCCGATTCCGCACGCCGTGATCTATTTTGACCGCGACTGGCGCGGCCCGGACGGCGCCGAGATACATCGTCGGTTGATGGCGCGTTCGCCGCGGGTGTACATCAGTCCGCTCGGATTCATGGGCGAGATATACATGGACCCGATCAACCTGCAGGACGGTGAGATCGAGATCGTGGCGCAGGCGATCAGGGAAGAATTGCTGAAGGGTTCGAGCGGCGGTTAGGGGGTGTTGTGGATGGGTGCTACTGGAGCGACGGGCGGGGCAAGCGCCGGCCCTGACGTTAGCGCTGTCATCCTGAGCTCGATCCAGGATCGGGTTTTATGGCGATAACCCCGTTCGTCGGCAGGAACATGCCTGATGGGGATTAGGAGCGGATCCTGAATCGCGTTCAGGATGACATTGGTCGTATGCGTTGTCGGGATCGACTGATATCGACCCATGGATGGATATCTATCCGTCCTACAGAGTCCTCGTGGGAGGGAAGACGCCTCGGGACGCGGGGGTGTATCGCCGCTTACAATATCTCGTCGCCTGTTGGCGATCGGCGTTCGACTCGCCGTCACAGTCTCCACCGGTACCCGTATTTCAAGTGCCAGAACTCCGCATCGCCCTTCCCTCGGAAGGCGCACTCGCCACCTCCGCCACGGACCTGCTTCGGAACGCGGGACTTCGCGTCAACCGTTCCAGCAGCCGCACCTACACCGCAGCAATCCCGTCCGTCGACGGTGTCGAAGCGTTATTCCAGCGTGCCTCTGACATCACCGGGCTGATCGACCGCGCAGTGGCCCACATCGGCATCGTCGGGTTCGACCAGTTCGAAGAGGAGCACGACGAGGACGGCGACACGATCGTCCTGATTCCTGACCTCAAGTTTGGCGGAGCGGAACTCGTTCTCGCTGTCCCGGACGAGTGGACGGCCGTCACCACGATCGAAGGGTTGGCCGGTAAAGCGGCGGAGATTGAGAAGGACGGCCGCGTTCTCCGGGTCGCCACGAAGTACCCGCGACTTGTAGGTCGCTACATGGCGGAGCACGGCATCACTTACGAGCCGGTCGACGCCAAGGGCGGTCTCGAAGCGCGCCCGGAGATCGGCGACGCCGATATGATCGCCGATATCACGGCCAGCGGAACGACGTTGCGGCAGAATCGACTGAGACGGTTGGACGATCCGCCAGTGCTCAAGTCGTCAGCCGTGCTTATCGGAAACCTGACCTCTCTCAAACGGGACGACGTCGGCCTGGAACCGGTCAGGAAGATCCTTGAGCTTCTCGAATCACGGGTTGCGGCCCAGGACTTTCAGTGGGTGATCGCCAACATCGAAGGCGAATCGGCAGAGGCCGTCGCCGGGCGGGTCAAGTCGGAGCCGCTTTATTCCGGTCTCCAGGGACCGACCGTGGCTCCGGTGTTCAGCAAAACCGGCGGTTCATGGTTCTCGGTGCAGGTGGTGGTTCCAAAGAACGATCTGTTGAACGCCATCGACTACATGAGAAAATTGGGCGCCAGCGGCATCACGGTTAACGAGCCCGCTTACGTTTTCGAAACCCCGTGCTCCGCGTACGCGGAGCTCCGGAAGAAGATCGGCCGCCCGCTGGAACCGAACGGCAGCGCAAAGGGATGAAACGGGCCACAGGCCTTGCCGCTGCGCTTGAGTTGCTGGGAGGGCCGCAACCGAACGACGAAGAGGTTGACCGCGTAGTGGCGCGAATCCTCGGCGACGTTCACCGTAATGGCGACGCCGCAGTGAAACGAATCTCCGGCGAGCTGGACGGTGAAGCGCTCGTTTCCCTTGAGGTGCCTCAAAGCGATATAGATGCGGCGTTGGCCTCTATCCCGGCCGAAACCCGAGAAGCGCTGGAGACGGCGGCTGAACGGGTGCACAACTTCCAGTCGGCTGCCATGCCGCAAAGCTGGCACGACGATGACCGGCACTACGGCGAGCTGGTAACTCCCGTAAAACGCGTCGGCGCCTACGTGCCCGGTGGGACAGCGCCGCTGGCGTCCACCGTCATCATGACCGTCGTACCGGCCCGGGTTGCAATGGTCGATGAGATCTACCTGAGCACGCCCGCCGCTGGAGATTCATTGCCTCACCCAGCGGTGCTCGCCGCCGCCGCCATCGCTGGAGCGGACCGGGTCTTCAAGATCGGTGGAGCGCAGGCGATCGGGGCGTTTGCTTACGGGACCGAGACCGTGCCGCCCGTTGACCTGATTGTCGGACCCGGCAACGTCTGGGTCACTGCCGCGAAACGCCAATTGTTCGGACACGTCGGAATCGACGGGTTGTACGGCCCGACCGAAACCCTGGTCGTGGCGGACCAAACATCCGATCCGGGGTTCTGCGCCAGCGATCTCCTTGCCCAGGCGGAACACGACGTCCGGGCACGGCCGGTCCTCGTCAGCACGTCCTCGGAAGTAGCGGACGAAGTAGAGGCCGCGCTCAAGCGGCAGCTCACCGTCCTGCCGCGCCAGTCCATCGCCGGCGAGGCGGTCGACACGAACGGCGTATCGGTGATCGTGGCGTCGGTGGAAGAGGCCATCGAAGTAGCTAACGCGGTCGCTCCCGAGCATCTTTGTCTTGCCATCGCCGATCCCGCCCCCTACATCTCTCAAGTGCGCAGCGCCGGTGGGTTGTACGCAGGCAAGTACTCGGCCGAAGTGATGGGCGACTACGTTGCCGGTCCCAGCCACGTCATGCCGACTGGAGGCACGGCCCGTTTCGCGTCGGCTCTCAATGTGAGGCACTTCCTGCGGTTCATGCCCGTCGTTGACCTGGACAGCGACGGTTTCTTGGCCATCGCACGCCAGGCGGCGGTGCTGGCCCGCACCGAGGAGCTTCACGGCCACGCCAACGCCGCCGAACTGCGCATGAAACGACTGATCGGGGAGTAGCCCGGGTGGGGTTACTGTGGTGTAATCCCGTCGTTCGGACGGCGATAAAATCGCTGCTCCATTTACCCTTCAAGATTCACACGGAAAACCGTTTGTCACAGATTCAGATTCAGCAACTGATGCGGCCGCACCTGGTCACGCCGGAAACGTACGCCACGGCGGTGTCGCCGGACGAGATGGCGGCGAAGGCTGGCGTGCCGCCGGACATGATCATCCGGGTCAACCAGAACGAGAACCCGTTTGGTGCGGACCCGGATATCGCGGCGTCGCTCACGGACCTTCCACTGCACCTGTACCCGGACGCCAACCAGGTCAAGATTCGCGCGTCGCTGTCCGGGTACACCGGACACCCGATCGAACAGATCCTGGCCGGGGCGGGCGCGGACGAGATGATCGACCTCCTGATGCGGCTATTCGTGGCGCCGGGCGATCGCGTGCTGGACTGCAAGCCGACCTTTGGCATGTACCACTTCTGCGCCCGCGTGGCCGATGCGAAGGTAGTGTCGATACAGCGTGACGAAGCCTTTGAGGTTGACGTCGCCGCCGTCGCCTGTGAGGACGATGAACGCACGAAGATCGTTTTCCTGGCTTCACCCAACAACCCGACGGGGAACATCCTTACTGAAGAGCAGACGCTCGAACTGCTGAAACTCGGAATGGTTGTCGTGGTTGACGAAACCTATTTCGAGTTCTCCGACCAGACGGTCTCACACCTGATTCCCGATCACGAGAACCTTGTGGTGTTGCGGTCGTTCAGCAAATGGGCCGGGATCGCCGGTCTGCGGGTCGGTTACATGATCGCCAGCCCGGAGATCATCAGCCGCCTGTCTGATATCAAGAACCCGTACAACGTGAACATCGCTGCAGAAGCGGCTTTGCTGGCGACGATGCAGCACCGTGAGAAGCTGCTGGGCAAGGTCGCCGTGCTTCTAGAGCAGCGGAAGCGCATGGAGAAGGTGTTTGACGCGATGAGCGGAGTTTCTTACGTGCCGTCCCACGGAAATTTCCTGCTGACGCGCTTCGACAAGTACATGGCGACCGACCTGTACGAAATACTCGTCAAAAAAGGTGTTTTCGTGCGGCCGTTCTCTGACCCCCGCCTGACGCATGATCTGAGGATCAGCGTCGGGACGCCCGACGAGACGACGCGTGTGCTGGAAGTGCTCTCGGAGCTGGTCTGACCGGCGCCGGGGCAGCCCGCAATACCGCTAATAAGACTCGTGTCGCGCTTGCACTTGTCGGCGTCCGCCACGGACTATTGAGGTTCATCGCCGCTCGCGCGGCTTTACTACCCGAAAGACATACGTAATGACCCCGGACATTAATCGTACGGCCACCATGGAACGGGAAACGGGCGAGAGCGACATCGCCATCACCGTCAATCTCGACGGCACCGGCGTGACCGAAATACAGACCCCGAACGGCTTTTTAAATCACATGCTGGACGCCCTTGCGCGTCACGGCTCCATCGACCTCTCGGTGCGTGCGTCCGGCGACACTGAATCTGGCCCGCACCACATCGCCGAGGACACGGCGATAGTTCTGGGGCGGTGCATTGACAAGGCGCTCGGCGAACGGCGGGGGATCGTACGGATGGGACACGCGTTTGTGCCGCTGGACGAGGCGCTGACCATGTGCGCCGTTGACCTGAGTGGCCGTGGATACGCGGTCGTGGACATGGGGTCCAACAACAACGTCGGCGAATTCCCGACCGACCTGGCGCGCCACTTCTTTGAGTCGGCGTCGGCCGAAGGGCGGTTCAACATTCACCTGCGTGTCGAGACAGGGACGAACGAGCACCACATTATTGAGTCCGCGTTCAAGGCGTTCGGACGGTCCCTGCGGGATGCCGTGATGCTGGATCAGCGCAATCCGAACACGATCCCTAGCACCAAGGGCGCGTTGTAGGGGGCAAGCACCGCGCCCCTGCGGATGTGATCGGGAGGCAGCTGTGACGCCCGATTCCTGAGGTTCTTGCGATGGGGACGTGGGCGGATACTAATCCGCCCCTACGGCGTCTCGCAGCTACGCCGGATTCAGGTCGAAGCTGTAACGTTCTATTACCGGGTTGGCGAGTAGCTTCTCGCACATCTCTATCACGTGCTTTTCGGCTTCGGACCGTTCGGCCTCGTCGAGCGTGATTTCGATGAACTTCCCCGCACGGACGCCTTCAACGGAATCGAATCCGAGGGACGCCAGTGCGCGGGCTATGGTCAGGCCCTGTGGATCGTTGACTGTGGGTTTAAGTGTGACCCGGACCGTGGCAAGGAACATTAGAAGAGGTTCCCCGGGATGCTCTCAGGCGCACGGTCCAGGTAGGCGTCGATAAATGCGTTCAGCCTGTCGGCGTCAAACTCATCCATCTGATCGATGTGCCGCCATGACGTAATGGCGATTCGGGTCGCCATGTCGGGGTAGGGCGCAAGGATGAACTGGGCTCCCTGGCCAGGGATCACAGATTGCAACTGTTCAACCAGTTCGAGACAACCCTCCGGGCAGTTGTAATTCAGGATGATCCCGCCGTGTTCCAGGTTGTGTATCTGGACTTCGTCGCCAAGAGGCACCTGGTATTGACCCCAACGGGCGGGCGAGCCGAACGGCAGATTGTCGCTGGGCGCGGTGACGCCGTAGTGGTTGCCTGAGGTCGCCGGGGTCGTCAGATATGGCCCGCCTCCGTCTCCGATGTCGATGTGTTCGCGTCCAAGGTCTTTGAGGATCTCAACCGGGCCGCCTGTGTTCAGCCTGGCGTTGTCGCTCGTCTGGCGACCGGAACCGCCAGGAACCAGCAGGCTGACGATGAACAGCAGGGCGACGGATGATGCGATCGCGACGTAGATGTAACGCTTACGCTTTTTCCGGGCATCTGACCTGTTGCGGCGTTCGGATCGGCGTTCCCCGCGTGACATGCCTCGCCGGTTTTCCGGCCTTGTGGTCGCTATTCGGTCTGGCATTAATACCCCTGTGTTCGCCGCGCCCGCCCACGTGGGCGTATTCAGGCGACGAAAGTGTCTCCGGTCAGGCGTTCATACGCCTGAACGTATCTATCACGTGTCTTACGTACGATGTCGGCGGGCAGATCCGGGGCCGGTGGTTCCCGATCCCATCCGCTTTCAAGCAGCCAGTTTCTCACGAATTGCTTGTCGAAAGACCGTGGCGAGGTCCCGGGTATGTAGTCATCTTGTGACCAGAATCTGCTCGAGTCCGCGGTGAACAGTTCATCGATCAGGATCAGCTGGCCGTCTATCAAGCCATACTCCATCTTCGTATCGGCGATGATCACGCCGCGGCCTGCGGCGTACGCCTGGGCGACTTTGAATATCCGTATCGACGTTTCTTCGAGCCTGGAGGCCATCTCTTTTCCGACCAGGTCCACCACTTCGGACGGCGTCATCGGGATATCGTGTCCCTCTTCCGCCTTCGTGCTCGGCGTGAACATCGGAAGCTCAAGCATCTGCGCCTCCACGATCCCCTTTGGAAGCTCCTGTCGGTTGAGCGTGCCGTGTTCTGAGTACTCGGCCCAGCCTGCGCCGGTGATGTAGCCGCGCACAACACACTCGATATCCAGACGCTCCGCACGCCGGATCACCATCGACCTGCGTCGCATGTCGTCGGGAAGTTCGGCAAGCGCTCCGGTGCGGGATACGTCGGCCAACGCCTCGGCGTCGTCCGCCATACCGACGACGTGGTTTGGCATCACGTCTGCGGTTAAATCGAACCAGAATTTGGACATCTGCGCCAGGATCGTGCCCTTGTCCGGGATGGGCGAGGGCAAGATGACGTCGAACGCCGAGATACGGTCCGTGGCGATCATCAGGAGGCACCGATCGCCGATGTCGTAGGTGTCTCGCACCTTGCCGCGGTGGAGGAGGCCGGAGAAGTTGGTTTCGGATACTGCGGGCATAGGCGCTCAGTCCTCCGAGGTCTCGGTTGCGACGGAGAACCCGAGGCGGGCGTAGGAGTGACGAGCGTATCGAAGGAAGTGGTTGTAGTCGAACAAAGATTCCAGCTCTTCGGTGCCGATGGCGTCCTTGACCTCCGGGTCGTTGCGAAGCAGTTCCCGGAAGTCCAGGTCCTCGTCCCAGGTTCGCATGGCGAGCCCTTGCACCTTCTTGTAGGCGTCGGTTCGTGCCATGCCCGATTCAACCAGCGACAACATGACGCGCGGAGAGAAGGGCAACCCGCGGGTCAATTCCAGGTTGACCATCATGCGCTCCGGGTAGACTCGCATCCCTTTTACCACTTCTGTGAAGCGTTCGAGGATGTAGTCGACCGCGAGCGATGAGTCCGGGAGGATCATCCGCTCGGCAGACGAGTGGCTGATGTCGCGCTCGTGCCACAACGGGACGTTGTCGAGCGCGGTGATGGTGTGACCGCGCACGAGCCTGGCCAGCCCGCAGATGCGCTCACAGATCTCCGGGTTGCGCTTGTGGGGCATGGCCGACGAGCCGGTGGTCACGAATCCCGCCTGGCCGAAAGGTTCCTCGACCTCTCGAATCTCTGTGCGCTGGAGAGCCCGGATTTCGGTGGCGAACTTGTCCAGTGACGCTGCGATGAGCGCTAGCGTCTGGACGTACTGGGCGTGGCGGTCGCGCTGGATGATCTGGTTGGACACCGGGGCGGGTTCGATGCCAAGCTCCGCGCAGACCGTTTCTTCAATCTCGGGCGGGACGCTGGCGTAGGTCCCGACAGGACCGGACAGCTTGCCGACCCCGACGGCCTCACGTGTTTGAGCAAGCCGCACCCTGTGGCGGCGCATCTCGTCCCACCACAGTGCGAACTTGAGGCCAAAGCTCATCGGCTCGGCGTGGATGCCGTGCGAGCGACCCATCGCCGGAGTGTCTATGAACTCTTCTGCGCGCTTCCTGAGGGCGGCCATGAGGTCGTCGATGTCCTCATCGAGAAGGTCGATTGCCTGGAGCAACTGAACGCTCAGCGCCGTGTCTTTAACGTCGTTGGACGTCAGGCCGTGGTGGATCCAGCGGCCTTCGTCGCCAAGGCTGGCCATCACGGACCGGGTGAAGGAGACGACGTCGTGCTTCGTCTCTTCAAAGTGCTCGTCGTACAGCTTCATGTCGAACTTAGCGTCGCGAATCAGATCCATGTCGGATTGAGGCACGACGCCGAGGTTCGTCCACGCCTGACTGGCTGCGATCTCGATGTCCAGCCAGATGCCGTACATGTTTTCGTCCGACCAGACCCTGGTCATTTCCGGACGTGAATAACGGGGGATCATTCGGCGGCTTTCATGGGTGCTGAGTTGGTGACCCGACCACCGTTCTCCGGGGGTGCGTGGGGGTCAAGCTCCAGGTTCGTGATGTAGTCAGCGATCGATTGGAAGTCCTCGAACTCGATTGCCTGGATTCCGTTGTCATTGCAGTGCTTTAGAAGTCTTGAGCGCGCGAACACCGTATCCGCCTTTTCAGCGGCGCAGGAGTCGGATCGAAGCCCGTCACCTATGAATATCACCTTCACGCCTGATGCCTGAGCTTTCTCGATCGGTTCGCATTTGCACACGGCCCAGTCCCGGCAGAACGCACGATCCGATGGGTAATCGTAACGGAACGTCATCGTAGCGCCGTCGGGCGAGGCTGGCGCGCCCGTGACCGACAGGATCGTGATGTCACTGAGGCCATTGGCCGCCATAACGGGCTCGATGTAGAAATCGATGCCGGCCGAGGCGATCATGAACTCTCCGCCCCGTTCCCGGGTCGCACTGACGGCTTCGGCAAATCCGACGCGCAGGTTTACGTTGTCGCGGGCGTAGCGCATCAGTTGATCCACCGGGGCGGACACGGTGTCGAACATGGCCTCTTGATAGTCACGGAACGGGAGATGTCCTTCGCGGTATGCCTTCCGGACGGCGTGCGCTTCGGGGCCGGCGAACTCGGCAAGCAGGCGTTGTGCGGCGTTGCATTCAGCGGCCGTATCGTCGAAATCGCATACGACGAGGAGCGTGGGACCCGTGAAAGCGGAATCCGTCAAACCGTCGGGGAGCCCACGGCGCGTGTGGCGATATCGGTCCGGTACTCAGCGCCTTCAAAGTTGATGGCGGACACGGTGTCGTACGCCGTACCTCTCGCCTTCGCGATGTCTGCACCGTTTGCCACGACATCCAGCACTCTTCCGCCCGCCGTGATCACGGTACCGTCATCAGCGGTTGACGTTCCTGCGTGATACACCTGCACCCCGTCGGGAGTACTGGAAAGGCCCGTTATCGGCACCCCGGTCTGGTACGACCCCGGGTATCCGCCGGACGCCATCACGACACACACCGCCGCCTGGTCGTTCCAGTGGACATCGACATCATCCAGTTCGCCGTTGGCCGTAGCCAGGGCGATCTCCAGCAGGTCCGTCTCCAGACGGGCCAGCACCACTTGTGCCTCGGGGTCGCCGAAGCGGCAGTTGAACTCGATCACGCGCGGGCCGGACTCCGTCAACATCAGCCCTGCGTACAGGATGCCGGTGAAGTCTGCGCCTTCCGCAACCATGCCCGCCGCCACCGGTTCCAGAATCTCCCTCCGGATCGTTGCTGCCAGCTCGGGCGTCCAGAACTCGGGAGGGGTGTATGCCCCCATGCCGCCGGTGTTTGGGCCGGAGTCTCCGTCGTGGGCTCGTTTGTAATCGCATGCCGAGACCTCGTTCGACACCGTTGCGCCGTCCACGAAGGCGAAGACGCTGACCTCCGGCCCTTCCATGCACTCTTCGATCACCACGGTGGAACCGGCATCACCGAACAGTTGGTCGCCGATCATTTTCATCACGGCCTCGTTCGCTTCCTTGCGGGTCCCGGCGATGATTACGCCCTTTCCCGCGGCTAAGCCGTCCGCTTTTACGACCACGGAGCCTTCCGGGAGGGCGTTTATGTATGAGACGGAATCCTCGATTGTACGGAATGCAGCGAAACCGGCGGTCGGGATGGCGTGACGGGCCATCAACTCTTTGGCCCAATTCTTTGAAGACTCGATGCGAGCCGCTGAACGCGTCGGGCCGAATACAGGGATTCCGGCGCTATGAAGATCGTCGGCCACGCCGTCCGCGAGCGGCGCTTCCGGCCCAACGATGACAAGATCCACTTCGCGTCCTTGAGCAAGCGCCACGATTCCCGGGACATCGCCGATCGCCACCGGAACGTTTTCGCCGAGCTCGGCCGTCCCAGCGTTGCCTGGGGCGATCAGTAGTTGATCCAATAGCGGGCTCTTACTCAACGCGTCGGCCATCGCATGTTCACGCCCGCCGGAGCCGACCAGCAGCACCCTCAAATCTGCGACCCCCGTGCCAGGTTCAGGCACATGACTTGAAGTCCCCGGGAGACTATTCCCACTCGATCGTGCCCGGCGGTTTGCTTGTGATGTCCAGGACGACCCGGTTCACCTGGGCGACCTCGTTCACGATGCGGTTCGAGATGCGTTCCAGGGTGTCGTAAGGCAGCCTGGCCCAATCCGCCGTCATGGCATCGTCGCTGGTCACGGCGCGGATCGCCACCACGTAGCTGTAGGTGCGCCTGTCGCCCATCACGCCCACCGTTTTGGTGTCCGTGAGCACGGCAAAAGACTGCCAGAGTTGATCGTAAAGGTTATCGTTTTTGATCTCGTCCATCACGATCCAGTCGGCGCCACGGAGGGTTTCCAGCTTTTCGAACGTGATATCGCCGATGACCCTGATGGCGAGGCCGGGACCGGGGAAGGGCTGTCTGTTCAGGACCTCCGGGGAGATTCCCAGTTCGGCTCCGGCGAGCCGCACCTCGTCCTTGAACAGGTAGCGAAGCGGTTCCACCAGCTTCAGGTCCATGTGATCCGGGAGGCCGCCCACGTTGTGGTGGGACTTGATGACGTGAGCCGCCGTGGTCTCGGCGCTTGTGCTCTCGATCACGTCCGGGTAGAGGGTGCCCTGCGCCAGGAAATCGATCTCGCCCAGTTCGTCGGCCTCTTCCTCGAACACGCCGATGAACTCCCGGCCGATGATCTTCCGTTTCTCTTCGGGGTCGGTTACGTCTTTGAGGGCCGAGAGAAAACGCTCCGATGCGTCGATGTATCGAAGCTTCAGGCCCAGCGTTCGTCCAAACACCGCCTGGACACGTTCCGCTTCTTCCCGGCGGAGCAGCCCGTTGTTGACGAATATGCAGGTCAGGTTGTCGCCGATGGCCCGGTGTAGCAACACCGCGGCTACGGCGGAGTCGACGCCGCCGGACAGGGCGCAGATAACCTTTCCGTCACCGACCTGCTCCCGTATGCGGTCTATCGCCTCTGTGACAAAGTGCCCCGCCGTCCAGTCGCCGGACGCTCCACAGATCTTGTGCACAAAATTGCTTAGCAGCTTTGCGCCCTGGGGCGTGTGCGCCACCTCCGGGTGGAACTGGATGCCGTATATGCCGAAGTCGTTCCCGAAGGCGGCGATCGGGGAGTTTTCCGAGTAAGCGAGTGAGTTAAATCCCGTCGGAAGTGTTTCTATCCGGTCGCCGTGGCTCATCCATACCGGCGATGCTTCATCCATACCGGCGAACAGTTCGGTGGTCAGGTCGTTGCGATGGATGACGGCGTATCCGTACTCCTGCTCTAGCCCTGCGGTCACCTTGCCGCCCAACTGGTGGGCGAGGGCCTGCATGCCGTAACAGATGCCGAGGATGGGCACTCCGGCCTCGAAAACCCAGCCCGGCGCCAGCGGAGCGCCCTCTTCGTAAACGCTATTGGGGCCGCCCGAAAGTATGATCCCGACGACGTTTTTCCCATCCAGCACCGCGCCGTCTGCGGAGTGGGGCACGATTTCGCAGAAGACGTTCGCCTCACGCACCCGTCGGGCGATGAGATGGGTGTACTGGGCGCCGAAATCCATGATGATGACCGTTTCCGGCTCAGTGGTGTCCCGGTCTGGACGTCCACCTCTGACTCGCTCACCCTGTGCGATCTCGAGATAAGTAGCGACCTCGATGTCGCCAGTGGTGGAGACTCGGCGGCTCTCGGCGACCGCCTGTTCAAGTGCTTCTTGAGGGGTTTGCGCGGTGTCTTTTGGCATAACTCCGTGTGCGAGTCTGCCGGAGCGATCTGGCGTGCCCAGTGGACCGGCGCTTGGGGGCTTCTCGTGCGACGTTTAAAGCTAGCACCCGTGCTAAACTCCGTCAACGTAAATCGTTCGTGGGCGTCGTCGTCCGCGCCACGCCGTCGAGGGCTCGACGAGCACCTGCTACGCCCACCCTCTATCAACCATTTCAGGAGTGTCACGTTGCAGCCGTACGGACTTCACCTTTGAGCGGCGCTGCGGACTGGCGCCCTCAGGATCATTCCGAGGGCGATTCCCTGGAGGCCGCTGCGTCGGTGATACGGAGTGGGGGAGTCGTCGCTTTCCCAACCGACACCGTCTACGGGCTGGGCGTCGATCCATTCAATCCGGAGGCGGTGGAATCGCTGTTTGCCGCCAAAGGAAGGCCCACCAACAGCCCGATCCCCTTATTGATCGCCGACCCCGCCGACCTGGCTCTGGTGGCAAACTCGGCCCCGTCGGGCGCCATGGCTCTTGCGGAAGCCTTCTGGCCCGGCGCTCTAACGCTTGTGCTTCATGCGGTCGACGGACTTCCGGAGTTGGTCTCGGCTGGCTCGGGCACCGTCGGTGTGCGCGTGCCGGACCATCCAGCGCCCCGGAACCTCGCTCGCACCGCTGGAGGTCCCATCACCGGTACGTCGGCCAATCGGTCGGGTGAGCCGTCGTTGAAAACGGCAAAAGAGGTGCGGGCAGCTCTGGGGGGAGTGCTCAGATTCGTGCTGGAGGGCGCGTGTGGGGCGCACGTTGCCCCTTCCACGGTCGTAAACTTCACGGTCGACCCGCCTTCAGTAGTACGACACGGGGCGATTTCCATTGAGGCGCTTCAACGGGTGCGCCCGGACATCGTCGGTTAACTCCGCAGCTCGAAAACCCTGGCGTGGGTGCGAATGTTTCAGGTATCAGTACAGGATTTTGAACGGTGAAGCCACCAGATGACCATTGAGTCCGGGAACCCGCCGGCCGGATTGATTGAACGACAGGCCGAACTGGAAGCGGCGCTCAAGGCGCTTATAGCTGATCGCCCGTTGCCGCTCTACCGGATGATGGGGTACCACATGGGGTGGGCCGAGACGACGGGCGAGGCGCGGATCGCCACCACACCAGCCCGGGTCCACGGCGGGCTTGCATTGGTCACGAGCGAACTCCTCGGCGGAGACTACAAGGCAGCGATGCCACATGCCTGTGCCGTGGAATATCTGTACAACCACGTCTTGATCCACGACGACATCCGTGACGGCAACTCGGAGCGTGACGGTCGGGCGTCCGTGTGGTGGTCTTGGGGTCCGGCGCAGGCTATCAACACGGGCGACGGCATGCATGCCCTGGCACGCCTGGCGCTGTTTGGTGCACGCAACCACGGCGTCTCATCCGATTCCATAGCCGAAGCGACTCGGGTGCTGGACGAGGCGAATCTAGATACCTGCGAAGGCCAGTACAGAGATATCACTCTCCAGGAACGGCTCGATGTGGGAGTGGACGAGTATCTATCGATGTCGGAATCGCAGACCGGCGCGCTGTTCGCGTGCGCCGTTCACCTGGGCGCCCTGGCAAGCGGCAATGCCACCGACGAGGTGATCACGGCGCTAGACCTGTTTGGACGGAAGCTCGGTGCAACGATCAGGATCGCCGACGATTGTGATCTTTTCTGGCCAGCGGGGGAACGCGATGAGACCCGGCAGGGTCGGCTCGTCGCCAAGAAAAAGACGCTTCCCGTAACGTATGTGATCGAGTCCGGCACTCCCACGGAACGGCGGCAGATCGGCGAGATCTACATGAACAGGGTGATCGATCCCACGTCCGCGACCGCCCTGACTGAGGTGCTCGCCGCCGCCGGAGCCCTGGAGTTTTCAAAGGGAACTATCGCACGTTTGCTGGACGAGGCCGTATCGGTCCTTGAGTCGGCACGGCTGCCGGTCGGAGCGATCGATGGGTTGAGAGAGGTCGCACGTTTCCTGGCGACGCCGGGCGGTCTGGCTTCCGCTGATCTGGCGATGGGCGAGTCGATAATTACCGAGGAAGCCTGAATGCCCGCAGCCGGCAAAAAGACCATCGAAGACGTCGAACTCCAGGGCTCCCGCGTCCTGGTGCGCGTGGATTTCAACGTGCCGACGACCGGTTCGGTCGCTTCCGGATCCGTCCAGATTTCGGACGACTCGCGTATACGTGCTGTGTTGCCGACCGTCGAGTACCTGCGGGATCGTGCTTGTCGTGTGATGCTTTGCTCTCACATGGGGCGGCCGGATGGGGAGGTCGACCCCGACCTGCGGTTGACGCCGATACGCGACCGGTTGTCGGAACTGCTGGGCGTTGAAGTGCTGGATGCGCGGGGCCCGGCGGGCAGGGTACCGGTGATGGTGATGGAGTCGATGGCGGCCGGAGATGTCGCACTGCTTGAGAACCTTCGCTTCAACAAGCGCGAGGAGCGGAACGACGGCGGGTTTGCCCGAAAGCTGTCCGCGCTGGGCGATGTCTTTGTGAATGACGCCTTCGGGACTGCCCACCGGGCGCATGCGTCTACTGTGGGCGTGGCGGAGCAGATGCCGGCCGTCGCCGGGTTGCTGATGGCGCGCGAGCTGGAGATGCTTGGCGCCTGCCTGGAGAGTCCAGAGCGGCCTGTGGTTGCGGTCATCGGAGGCGCAAAGGTGTCGGACAAGATCGCCGTGCTCACACGCCTGGCGGGTGTGGTGGACACCGTGCTGGTCGGCGGCGGGATGGTTTCGGCGTTCCTGGCGGCGTCAGGGAGTATCGACGCTGATCCGGTGGATTTCGCTGAAATCGAGGCTGCGCGGTCGCTGTTAAGGGACTCCGAGGCCCGGATCGTGATCCCTGCGGACGTCGTCACGGCGATGGAGTTCTCGAAGGATGCCGAACCGACCACGACGGGGATCCCCGAGATATCCGACGGAGCGCTGGTGCTCGATATAGGGCCGGATTCGGTCGCCCGGTACGCTGAGGAGATCGCCCGCGCGAAAACGGTCATCTGGAACGGACCGATGGGGGTATTTGAATGGCCCGCCTTCGCCGCTGGAACGACATCGGTGGCACAGGCGATCGCCGCAAACGACGATTGCGTGAACGTGGTGGGCGGCGGGTCAACGGCCGAGGCGGTCGGGGCGCTCGGCCTCCGTGACCGGTTTACGCATGTCTCAACGGGCGGTGGTGCATCGCTGGAGTACCTTGAGGGTAAAACACTCCCGGGTGTGGCGGCGTTGCTCGACGCCGTTGAACCGGAGCTCGCGGTAGCAAATGAATCAGAAGATTAGTTGGATCAAGGGGAACGAATGCGAACGCCGGTAGTCGCTGGTAACTGGAAGATGAACACCACGCTTGCCGATGCGACGGCGCTGGCGCGTGCCGTTGTGGACGGCGTGGACGGCATCACGGGTGTCACAACGGTCGTCTGTCCACCGGCGGTGTCGCTGGTTCCGGTATCGATGGCGCTGACCGGATCGAATGTGTTCATCGGCGCTCAGGATGTGAATCCCAACTCACAGGGAGCGCACACGGGAGAGCTATCCGCCGACATGCTCGCCGGGCTGTGTACCTATGTGATCGTCGGTCATTCCGAGCGGCGATCACTGTACGGCGAGGATGACGCAATCACTGCTGCAAAGGCCCGGGCGTCACTTGGGTCTGGGCTTCGTCCCATCGTTTGCGTTGGCGAGTCGTTGGAGGTCCGTGATACCGGGAACGCTGCCTCACTCGTCGCGTCCCAAGTGAAGGGCAGTCTCGCCAGGATATCGGACATCTCTCAGGTAGCTATCGCATACGAACCGGTCTGGGCCATCGGGACCGGCCGCGCCGCGTCGCCTGAGATCGCACAAGAGATGGCGTCGACTATCCGCTCTGCGGTGGCGGCGTTGTATTCGGACGAAGCGGCGAACGGGATCCCGATCCTGTACGGCGGCAGCGTCAACCCGGATAACGCGGTCTCTTATGCGGCATCGCCGGACGTCGACGGCGCGCTGGTAGGCGGAGCGGCCCTGGACGGCGTGGCGTTCGCACGAATAGTCGACGCTGTCGCGGCGTCCGGATAACGGATAGAGTCGCTTATTCCTACCGATACCGGATTTGAAACCGCCAGTGTCAGAGCACGAAAAGCCAAAACTGCTTGCCGTAGTTGGCCCGACCGCCGCCGGAAAAACGGCGCTTTCCCTGCGCCTGGCGCGGGCGTTTAATGGCGAGGTGGTCAATTCAGACTCGCGTTTGTTCTACCGCGGGTTTGATATCGGGACGGCCAAGCCCACAACTGAAGAAATAGGTGCGACGCCTCATCATTTGATCGACTTCCTAGAGCCGGAAGACACGTTTGGACTCGCCGACTACCTGGATGCGGCCAGGAAGGCCGCCGCTGAAATCACGGATCGCGGGACGATCCCCGTCCTAGCAGGCGGGGCGGGGCAGTACGTGTGGGGGCTGCTGGAGGGGTGGAACGTGCCACGGGTGCCGCCGAACCTCCCGCTGCGTGCGGAGTTGGAACTGGAGGCCGACGAAATGGGCGGAGACGTTGTTTTCGCCCGTTTGAAGGAGCTCGACCCGGTGGCGGCGGAACGGATCGATTCGCGAAACGTCCGTCGTGTCATACGCGCCATAGAGGTAGCTGAGGCGGGTGGCAACAAGGGGCCCAGCCGCACCGAAGAGCCCCCGTATGACGCCCTGGTTATCGGCCTGAAGATGGGCCGGGAGCAGTTGTACGCCCGTATCGACGCCCGTATCGACGGCATGTTGATGGACGGCTGGGTGGGCGAGGTCCGGACGGTGGTGCGGCGAGGCGTGCCGCTGAGCGCGCCAGCGATGACGGGGATCGGCTATCGGGAGCTGGCCGGCTACCTTGCCGGGGAGCGGGCGTACGCCGATGCGGTGCACGCCACTCGGCGGGCGACACGCAGCCTGGCGCGACATCAGGGCAACTGGTTTTCGGCCGATGACGAGCGCATTAACTGGCTCGACGCGAGCGACCCCGAGGGCGCGACGATGGCGGCCAGTGCGCTGATATCGTCGTGGCTGGGCGAGACGATCTCAAACTAAGATTAAGGCAAAACATAACCCTAAAACCCATTTACTGACCGCTTCGACCACTTTAAACTTGCACGCTCCGGGTTCTTGAAATCCCGGGCTTGTCCAGGGATCGTTAGCGGGCCAGAACCCAGAGTCAAAGGGGCCAATTTTGGCGCTGCCATTCGTCAAATTACACGGAGCCGGGAACGATTACATCGCTATCGACGGTCGTGGGATGGATAACGACTGGGGCGCGCTCTCGGTCGCCATGAGCCGGCTCAACTTTGGGGTCGGATCGGACGGGATAACCCTGGTCCAGGAATCTGACGTGGCGCAGGTTCGCATGCGAATCTACAACCCGGACGGGTCCGAAGCAGAGATGAGCGGGAACGGCATCCGCCTTTTCGCGAAGTTCGTGATCGACCGCAAGATCGCCGTGCCCGGTCCCGATGGATTGATCGTCGAGACCGGTGGCGGTGTTCGCGCGGTTGTTCCCACGATGGACGGGGAGTTGATGGTGGCGGCGCGTGTGGCGATGGGTGAGCCGGAGCTGACCCCTGCTGACATCCCGGTGGATGCGGCGGCGATGGGCAACCCGGATCGGGTTCTCGACTACGAGATCGAGGCCGGGGGACGGCTGCTTAAGGTCACGTGCCTGTCGGTGGGCAACCCGCACGCCGTTGTGTTCCCGGAGGAAGATGTAGACGACTTCCCGTTACTTGGGATCGGGCCGTACGTGGAGAACCACCCGTTATTCCCGAACCGGATTAACTTTGAGATCGCCAATGTGGTGGATCGCGACACATTGAAAGCCCGGATATTCGAGCGCGGGGCGGGGGAGACCCTCTCCTCCGGGACCGGAACAACCGCCACAGCGGTAGCCGCGAAGCTGCACGGATTTACGGGCGACACGGTTCGAGTCCAGGTCCCGGGCGGCGAACTGCGTATCACGTGGCCCGGCGAGGGTGAAATCTACCTTGAAGGTCCGGCGGTCGAGGTGTTTGAGGGCGTTTGGCGGGATTGAAACCGTCCATCAGGATCGACGAGACGTCTACAATCTTTGCTCTCCCGGTAAGCCCGTGCGCCGCGAAATGTCATTCTGAGGAGCCCACGACGAAGAATCTCGCCGATCGATGGCGGCATGCATACTCGATGTGCTCGCGGTCCGCTGCCGGCGGGATCCTTTGCCACGGCTCAGGATGACTTGGCGTCGTAATCACGATTCAATCGTTGCAAACCCCCAACTCAACCAATCGATTCCCGAGGAACCCCAAGAACCATGCACATCGCCGACCGCGTCACTCAGCTCCCCGAGTACCCCTTTGTCACGATCTCTCGCACGATTGCGGCCAAGCGGGCGCAGGGTATCGACGTGATCTCGTTTGGAATCGGGGACCCGGACCGAGAGACGCCGGGCTTCATACTGGACGCGCTGGACAAGGGCACACGCAACACGCCCAACCACCGTTACCCGGAATCGGAGGGATTGCCGGAGTTTCGAAAATCGGTCACCGACTGGTACGAATGCAGGTTTGGTGTAAAGCTAAATCCGGAAACCGAGGCCATTAGTCTTATCGGCGCAAAAGAGGGCATCGGGCACGCTGCACTCGCGTTCCTGAACCCTGGCGATGTGGCGATCATGCCAGATCCGGCGTACCCGGTGTACGACATCGGCACGATCTTCGCCGGCGGCGTTAGCTACAAAGTCCCGATGCACGAAGAGGCCGGGTGGCTGATTGAGCTGGACAGTATCCCGACAGAAGTGGCGGACAGAGCAAAGGTTCTCTGGCTGAACTATCCGAATAACCCGACGGGCGGGATCGGGACACTGGAGTACTTCCAGAAGGTGGTGGTATACGCAAAGGCGCACGACCTGATCGTGCTACACGACAACTGCTACAGCGAGGTTACGTACGCCGGGTACGTCGCCCCCAGCTTCCTGCAGGCGGATGGTGCGATGGACGTCGGCATGGAGTTTCACTCCCTGTCCAAGACCTTCAATATGACGGGTTGGCGCGTCGGCGCAGCCGTGGGGAACGCCGATCTAGTCGAGGCCCTGCGGGTGATCAAATCCAACCTGGACTCCGGAGTGCCGCAGGCCGTCCAGGAGATGGCGATCGAGGCGCTGGATAACCACGGCGACTGGGTGATCGAGAACAATCGGGAATATCAGGCCCGGAGGGACAAAGTCGTTGAGGCGCTGCGTTCCATCGGGCTGGCGGTCATTGCACCGCAGGCCGGTTTATATGTCTGGACACGAGTCCCGGAGGGGTACACATCCGAAGGCTTCGCAAATGCGCTGCTTGAAGAACGTGACATAGTGGTGACGCCGGGCAGTTCCTACGGGACTGCCGGCGAGGGTTATATACGGTTATCGCTTACCCTTAGTGATGACAGGGTGGATGAAGGGATCTCCCGCCTGCAGGACTGGAAGATACCGCCGCCACCCGCCAGTTAGAGCCCCAGAAGGTCTGGAGTAGCCGGTACAGCTTGCCCAAATCCTCAAGAGTTAGGACGTCAAGGCGCCAGGAGCGCGTCTTCGTTGTAAGCGCACAGGTCCGCAGAGAAAAATCGCTCTGGCCGGTCGAAGACTCGCTTGATGAGCTTGCGGCCCTTGCCGAGGCGTGTGGCGCAGAGGTCGTGGGACGGGCGTCCCAGACACTCAACAAGTACTCGCCGACCTATATCGGCAAGGGCAAGATCCATGATCTCAGGGCGGCGTTGCGTGATGAGCACGCCGACACCGTTATTTTCGACGATGAACTCAAGCCGTCTCAGCAACTTCGTCTCGAGGACGATCTCAAGGTCAAGGTTATCGACCGCAGCACGCTCATCCTGGACGTGTTCGCCCGTCGCGCGCAGTCCGCAGAGGGCAAGTTGCAGATCGAACTGGCGCAGAGCGAATACCTACTGCCACGACTGGCGGGGCAGTGGTCTCACCTTGAACGACTCGGTGGTGGGATCGGAACCCGTGGTCCCGGTGAGACGCAAATCGAGACCGACCGCCGTCTGGTCCGCAACAAGATTACCCGCATCAAGAAGCAGCTCAAAAAGGTTCGACTGCGCCGGGAGGGCCAGCGCAATAACCGTCGTCGTTCTGATCTAGGTGTCGCCGCGTTTGTTGGTTACACGAACGCCGGCAAGAGCGCTCTCTTCAACAAACTGACTTCGTCTGAGGTGATGGAGCGCAACCAGCTGTTCTCGACCCTGGATACGACGACCCGGCAGGTTCACCTGCCTTCCGGGGCTCCGGCGACGATCTCGGACACGGTTGGCTTCATCTACAAGCTGCCGCCGATCGTCGTGGAGTCGTTTGGCGCCACGCTCGAGGAGCTGGAGGAGGCGGATGTGCTGGTGCACGTCGTGGACGCCAACTCCGAGTACGCCGAGCGGCAGATCGATGTGGTGGACAAGATCCTGGACGACATGGATCTGTCGCACGTGCCACGGATACTGGTGTTCAACAAGATGGACCTGCTCACCGAAGAGGAGCCCGTTCAACCGGGCGCAGACCTGGCCAGTGACCTGGCCGGCGGCATCGGAGAGCCAGACGCAATCGGTTCGGGCCCCGGACCGGCCGGACTAAATCCGTCAGATCTCGGTGGTGGCCTGAGAGGTGAAATCTCGCAGGTGGTGCTAGCGTCAGCGACCAGAGGCTGGGGCGTCGAACGGCTACGAAGCGCTATCGATGAAGAGCTGAAGGAAGCGGCGCAGCGGGCAGAGCAGGTGTCGGCGGCGGTCGGTTAGCTCGTGGGGCTGAATCTCGTCCTGGGCGATGGTCATCACCAGGTGAGCCTGCCCGATGTTAGTGCCGAAGTAGTCCCGTACGAACCTCGAAGGTAGTCGCTGGACCAGACGCCCGGCTCCCACAGCCCAAGGAAATGATCCAGCCGACCCGAATGATGCGGCCGCCGCCAGGCGGGCGTGTAGGTGTCGAACTGTGCCGTCGTGTATCCGAAAAGGTCGACTTGGAACCCAACAGAGTGGGCGAAGTCATGGGCGACGATAGCGACTTCAGCAAATCCCAGTGAGCGCATTTTTCGGTCCTTTTTAAGGTGATGTGAGGCGGTCAGAAACCCCCTAAACCTGCGGAAATGGTGTCCCGTCCGAACTCAGTATCTGCGCCTCGATGAGGGCCTTACGCACCTCGGCGGTCTGCGAGTCGTTTAGAGGCAGATTCGGGAGTCTGGGCACCGTGCCTTCGTAGCCCAGCAGGTTCAGGCCAGTCTTCTGGACGCCGACTCCCCAGGCCATACCCAGGTAGTCCATGTGGTTGATGCGGCCCTGAATCGCCCGGGCTTCGGCGTATCGGCCATCAAGACAGGCCTGGATGATGTCCCTGGCGATATGCGGACCCCAGTTGCCGAACAACAGGCAGGCGCCAACCGCGCCGATGATCCCTCCCGGCATGAGAAGAGTCCCGTTGCAGGTCCAGAACTTCACGGCGCTGTTTACGAACGGCGACATCCTGCATTCATACCTGTAGTTCAGCGACATGATGTATGCGAAAACGTTGTCGAGGGCCGTGATGTCAGCCAGCTCCTCCGGGGTCACATCGACGCCCATCGCCGTTTTGGGCTGATGAATAACGATCACCGGTACCGGGCTGCCCACAGTTACCTGCTCGTAATAATCCTGAATCGGCGCCTGGCTGCCCCCGTCTCCAGCTCTCGGAGGGATACGGACCCGCACGATATCCGCGCCTGACTCTGCGTAGAGGTTCGCCAGACGGACGGCCTCGGTCGGCGATAGCGCATCAATCCCGGCGATGACGAACTTTCGGCCTGCGTGGGCATCGACCACTGTCTTGAGGGCAGAAACCTTCTCCGGCTCGCCCATATGGAACTCTTCGCCGCCGTAACTACCAACAACGAATCCCGAAAGGGCCGTGCCGCAAAACTTGTCGACATTTCGCGCGAGGGCGTCCAGATCAAGAGACTCGTCCTCCCGGAACGGCATGTTGGTGGGAGCGACGATGATCGGATCGGTGGTCGGAACGGGCATCGATGATCCTAGAAAACCGGGGTGACATTATTTAAAGCCGGAGCCGCCGGGATTGTACGCCGCGTCACCACGAGCCCGGGATCATCCCGGGAGTGATGTGTGGAAGGCAGGGCAGGTGTTTGGTCACGATTGCAATAACGTCGCACTATAGTAGTTATGTCAATTACAAAGTAACAGTTCCGATGGTTATGTAAACCACGCCCAACCGCCTGCCTGCCCTTTTGAGAGGTGATCATGTCCCGCCCCACCAATCTTCTCCAGGGCGTCAATATTGTCCCCGTCTGAACCCGAAACCCCGGCGTGATATATCGCCCTGTGTGAGCGGCGCATCTGATGGACGTGCAATGCAATGCCAACCCGCCTCGCGTGCCCGTGGCGTCGTGCTACGCTCCAATGAATCGTCGGCGGCCCCGTGCCGTCGGCCTTTTTGTTGCCGCCCGCCAGCGCGACTTACCGGCGGGTCAACAAGGTAAAATCGAAGGTCATGTTGAACAGTCTCAAACGCTGGCATCCGGTCATTGTCGGTGCTTTTATAGTGCTCGTCGTGGCGTGCGGCGGCGGCGATGAAGAATCTGGAACACCGTTCTTTGAAGAAGACGCGCCCGGGCGCGATCGGTTGATAGCGACTGCGAGCCCGTTGCCGGTGATCGACAGTCCGGGCGATCTCCCGGACGGACTCGAGCCGATCTGGGAGACCTTCGCCATAATCGCTCGTGAGTACGTCGAACGAGAAGACATCGATCCGGAGGAACTGGCGCGCGGAGCCATCCGGGGCATGCTGGAAGCGCTAGACGACCCGTACACGTCGTACGTGACGCCGCAGGGATTCGAGCGGCAGTTAGAATCGTTCCAGGGCGATTTTGAGGGTATCGGCGCGCAGATAGATAACACCCCGGACGGCCAGCGCATCATCGTGGTTGCTCCGATACCGGACACTCCGGCCGAGCGCGCCGGGATCAAGTCCGGCGACATCATCCTAGCTGTGGACGGCGACGATACATCAGGCTGGAGCGTGATCGATGCCGTGAACCGGATTCGTGGCGAAGGCGGCACGCCCGTCGATCTCACGATACAGAGGCTCGGAGAGAGCGATACGATCATCGTGACGATCATCCGCGGGACCATTCCGACCGCCAGCGTGTTCCGGCGGGACCTGCACGACGGCGATGGCAACCCGGAGGATCCGCCCTACACGATAATCCGGATCACGCAGTTTACGGAGCGGACGCCGGAGGAGTTAAGGGCAGTGATTGAAGATGCAAAAGAAGTGAAGTCCGAGGGCATTATTCTGGACGTCAGGTCCAATCCCGGCGGGCTATTGGAGTCGACCGTCGACGTCGCCGCTGAGTTTCTGGACGACGGGCTGGTGACGTATGAGATCAACGGGCGCGGCGTCAGGCGTGACTGGCCCGCCGACCCGGGAGGCTCGGCGCTGGACATCCCGCTCGTGGTGCTTGTGGACGGGTTCAGCGCCAGCGGCAGTGAGGTGCTTGCCGCGGCCCTGCAGGATCGCGACCGGGCCGCAATCATCGGTACGCAGACCTTCGGTAAAGGCTCTGTAAACATCCTTCGTGATCTCAAGGAAGATGACGGCGGGATCTACCTGACGATCGGTCGCTGGTACACGCCAAACGGCGGGCTCATCGAGGGCGATGGCGTGGTGCCGGACGTGACGATAGAACTCCCGTTTGACGCCGAGGTTGATCTGCAGCTTGAAGCGGCGATCGAGCAGCTCAATTTCCAGTTGTCGATCGTGCAAGTGGGCTAACACCATGCCCAGGCGCTCGGTAGGCCGCGAGCGAACGGCCGTGACGGATGTTGGGACGCGATACAAAACGATCGCGCAGAACCGTCGCGCCCGATTCAACTACGACCTGTTTGACCAGTTTGAAGCGGGAATAGTCCTCAGCGGGACCGAGATCAAGTCAGTGCGCGAGGGCCGCGTCAACATCGCAGAGGCGTACGCCCGTATCCGCGGCGGCGAGATGTGGCTGATGAATGCACACATCGCGGAGTTCAAGGGTGCAAGTCACTACTCGGAGCACGACACGCTGAGGCCCCGAAAATTGCTCCTGCATAAGAGGGAGTTGCGCCGGCTGGAGCTGGAACTTGGCCGGGAGCGGTCTACATTGGTGCCGCTGCGCCTCTACTTGAAGGATCACCACGCCAAAGTGGAGATCGCCGTGGCTAAGGGGCGTCGCCAGTACGACCGACGGCATGCGATCAGGGACCGGGAGAACAAGCGGGATATGCAGCGGGCGATCAGGCTCCGGAACCGCTAAACCCGGATCCTTTAACCTGGGGCCCCAGCCCTGCCCGTACAAATGGCACGGTGGCATGCTGTCACGTCACACCGGGCTTACGTTGCGTAACCGGTTCGCGGTACGATTAAAGGGCACCTGGGGACGCGTGGTTTCGACAGAGAGGTATCCGCCAGACTGCAAGCCGAGGGCGCCAACTTCCTCGATAATCCGCTGGCGCAACATTAACTGGCGAGAAACAACTCGCTATGGCCGCCTAAAGACGGCCACGTAGCCCCGGTTCTTACCCTGAGGGGATCGGTGGCTGCGACGCTTACTCGGGGTGCTGTCCGCCTGACGCCGATTGGTGCGGACCTAAGATCATCGGCTGGCCGCTGAGGTAGCCTGACGGAGAGCGAACTCGGCGGCGAGATCATAAATCGCCGACTAAGCTTGTAGACGTCGAAGCGAAACCCTAGCTGGACGGGGAGTTCGACTCTCCCCCGTCTCCACCAGACCAACATTGACGAGCCGGTCAGCTTCGTCCGCGGTAAGGAGGACGCAGGCTGATCGACTCGTCCGCGTGACGGCGGTTTCCAGAAGCCTGGCGAAAGCCGGTTGCGGCTCGATGGCCCCGATGCACTTTGAACGGCTTATGCGTAGAAGTGAGTCCCTGAACGTTGGCCACCGAGACTTCTACCTGCCTCAACTTGTTCAGGGTCTGCTCTGGCGGATGCCCTCTTCTTGGCATGTATTCCCCCTTCTGGAAACGTCCAGTCTCTAAGTTATTGACTGGTCCCGTTTAAGGGGGTCAGGTCAGACCAACGTTGATCGTCCGTCAATGTTGGTCAGTGGGGACGTCGTCCTCAGGTTTGCGGGTTAAAAGCTCTCCAGTCCACTTTGAACGAACTCGTCCATGCCGAGCCGCGTCAGGGTCTCGGCCGTCGGGTTCCCGGTATTTAGATCCCACCCCATCAAGCGGTGGAAACGGACCGATGAGTCGGATTCGATCTCATTCTGGTAGCCCCGCCGCGAATATATGAGGCGCATCAGGTTGATCACGCGCTCACCGGCGAGGAGCGCTTCATCTGAATCAAAATCGTCCCAGCCAACCGTTTGGCCCAGGCACTCGCTGGTCAGGCGGAGCGACTCTGAAACGCCTTTCACACCGAAGTTGCATACACCCAGGGAGTCGTAGAACAGCGTAGCGTATTGCGATTCACGCACCTTTCGAATCCGAGAATCGCTCTCTCCCGCTACCTCCAGTACCCTGTCCCGCATCTTCTCCAGTAATCCGTCCTCACCTGTCAGGGTCTCCGGGAGCGCCCTGGTCTCATTGACGAGTCTCCCGCCGATGCCCTCCATCTGGATGGCCTTAGATAGCAACTCCATCGCCGTCTCCCAGTTGCCCCATGTCAGATCAAGCCCGTCCGTATCCTCCAGCGTGAGCAAGCCGTCCGCGAACGATTCGTACATCGACCGCATGACGGTATGGAACTGGTTGGACTCGACACCCAAACCTTCGAAGAAGTCCGTCATGACCACGGCGGTGGCCGGGTCATTTACGCCGATGATGGCGCAGATACCTTCCGTGTTTTCGGCGCCCCCCCGCGGGCTCCCGACGAACCCCGACATCGGCCCGTCTGTGATCTCAACTTCGTACGTGCAATCAATCTTGCAGTTGTATGAAGGCCGGGAGGTCACACGCCATCGCCGGCACGCCTCCACGTACTTGCGAGCGAACTCACTTTGAAACGAGGGTTTCTTTTTCCTCCTGGTCGGGTCGCCCGGTGTCCCCGCGTCGTTCAGGACCTTCCGTGCCACCTCGCCGTTCTGAACTCCGAGCGCAAACGGGACGGCTGGCCCCTGCCCCCCGGCGATCAGGCTTTCTTCCCAGCCCGCGGCGAGATCGACAACTCTGGGCGCGTTCGCCAGCGGCACGACGCCGGTTCCCCGGACGGCGATTGCCTTCAGGTTCTTGCTACCCATAACCGCGCCCGGGCTGCCCTTGCCCGAGCCGTGGTTGCGGTCCGCCTTCACCATGGAACCCGGGAGCTGCGCCTCGCCCGCGGGGCCGATGCAGATGACGCTGATGTCGGCTTCGTCACCCAGCTCTATTTTGATACGGCGCTCCGTCTCCCTCGTGTCGAGCCCCCAGAGATGGCTGGCGTCGCGTAGCTCAACTTGATCGTCGTCGATCCACAAGTAGCTCGGCGTCTCGGCGGCCCCAGTGAGGAAGATGCCCTCGTGTCCGGCGAGCTTTAGATACGCCCCCCACCATCCGTGACCGTGGCCAATCCCGACGGAGTGAGGAATCAGAGGGTTGAAACAGAGCGTCGTCCAGTCGGAGGAGTTCACCGCGGGCGTGCCCGTCAGTGGTCCCACCATAAAGACCAGCGGAGCCTCAGGTTCGGTCGCCGTCGCGCTCATCGGAGCGTTCTTCAACAACGTGTAAAGCCCGAGCCCGGTTCCGCCGACGTACTTGCGCAATTCCTCTTCGCCCGGCAGGGTTTGTAGATCGATGCTTCCCCGCCCCAGGTCAACGCGCAGAATGTGAGGCCGATACCCGCCCCTGATGGCCAATGGATGCGCTCCTTGCTCGGGGATTACCGATCGGTCTTATGGTCATGTGGCAGCCAACCCTGTGGAGGCCAGTGTATTGGAGGGAATGAGCGATTGTGAGAAACCTTCGGGCGGCCCGGGATCCCAAGAACTTGACGTTTGCCGGTTCAAATCTCCGCATGGTCGGCCACAGATTGGTCCGATTTTGGCGGTCGTGGTGGTTATGCTGGAAAGCCGGAGTGCCACGTCGCAGTGGTCGTCCAGTACACGCGTTGTGGGAGTGATTACGCATGTTTAATCGCCCGATATGTTCGCCCGATCCGAGGGAAGATGGGCGTCACGATGGCCTCTCAGATCTGGAGAGCGGTGCGCCCGCGCCGATGAAAGGGCATGGGCCTTGGCTTTAGTTCACTCCTCCCGGGAGTGGGACAGGCAGGTAGAACGCTCCCGCGATCAACATGAACGTGTGTTCAAGGACAACGGCCGGCCGGATCCCTGGGATGGCCTGACCTCAAGTTTCGTTCCTGCTCCGGACGATGCTCCGGACAACCCGGTCATCTCGTACCTGCGCTCCGTTTTGCGCGCCGATTCGGTCCTTCTTGACGTCGGCGCCGGGGCCGGCCGGCTGTCCGTTCCCGCCTCGCGCTTGTGCAAAACGGTCTTGGCGGTCGAGCCTTCACCGGCGATGGCGGCGGAACTTAAACTCCAGCGGGACCGACGTGGTATCGACAACATCGATATACGGACCGTTCGCTGGGAAGAGGACGACCCGGCACCGGTTGATGTGGTCCTGATGTCGCACGTGCTATACGGAGTCGTGCCCATTACACCGTTCGTGGAGAAGGCCATGGCGATCGCCGGTGATGCCGTGATCGCGGTGCTGGGTCAGTCTCCGCCGGGCGGTTACTACCACCCGCTCTGGCCGGCAGTCCACGGCGTGGAGCGGATAGTGGCCCCGGGCGCGCGTTATTTCGAGAAGCTGTTGATCGGCCGGGGGCAAGTGCCAGAGATGATCCATCTCCCGGAGATCCGGGCGGTAAACTTCCGGGATCGCGACGAGGCCATCGCCCGATCGGCCCGCCGGTTGCGGGTGAAGGTTGGGACTCCGGCGCACGACCGGCTGGAGCATGCGGTCGATTCGGCTCTTGTGGATTCCGAAGACGGAACCTGCCACTTCCGGTGGCGAAAACCAACCGCCTCCCTGCTCTTCCGCTGGCCCGCCGACACAGGTTTACGATGAAAACCAGCTTTATAAAATAGCGAGGATCACAAAATCCTCACGCTTCACGACGGCCTGATCTCTACGATGTCGACCATCGACCCCTCACGCCCTGTTAACAACGCGCCGGGAACGGAGATTCTTTATGTCGAACGGATTCATGGGACGGACTCTTTTCGTCGATCTGACGACTGGATCAATGGCTGAAGAGCCGACTGATGAAAGTGTCGTACGAGACTATCTCGGCGGCTACGGAGTTGGCGTTAAAGTCCTGTATGACCGGATGAAGCCGGGCGTCGACCCTCTCGGTCCGGACGCCATGCTTGGTTTCACAAGCGGACCGCTGACCGGGACCCCCGCGCTCACGAGCGGGCGCTACACAGTGGTCGGCAAATCGCCACTTACCGGCACCTGGGGAGACTCAAGCTCCGGTGGCGACTTTGGGCCTTACATGAAGTTTGCCGGTTACGACTTTGTTTTCTTCACGGGCATATCGCCGAAGCCCGTGTACCTGCTGCTTGATGAAGGGCAGGCGTCGCTTCAGGATGCTGCGCACCTGTGGGGCAAAGACACGCAGGTCACGGACGACCAGCTCCGCGACGAGTACGGAAAGCGGCACACACGTGTCTCTTGCATCGGTCAGGCCGGCGAGATGCAGTCGCTGATCGCCTGTGTCATGAACGACAAGGGCCGAGCGGCCGGCCGATCCGGTCTGGGCGCGGTGATGGGGTCCAAAATGCTCAAGGCGATCGTGGCGAGGGGCACCATCAAGGTCCCGATGCACGACGCCAGAGAGGCGACCCTGATGCGCCGTCGGTGGATCCCGAAGCTCAACGAGGGCGGGGACCTGTTCCACGAGTACGGCACCGCTGGGATCACCGAAGGGCTGGTTGCTCTGGGTGACTCGCCCGTTAAGAACTGGGGTGGAAGCTCGGTAGACTTCCCGACGGTCGAAAAGATCGGCGGCGATGAGGTTATTTCTGAACAGGCCAAACGCTACGGCTGCTGGCGCTGCACCATCGCTTGCGGTGGACACATGAAGGCGGGCGCGGGCCGGGCGAAGGAATCCCACAAACCCGAATACGAGACCCTCACGATGGCCGGCACCAACATTCTGAACGACGACCTGGAGTCGATCATCCGGTTCAACGACATCTGCAACGCCGCCGGGCTGGACACCATTTCAGCCGGGTCTGCGGTGTCGTTTGCCGTCGAGTCGTTCCAGAACGAGATCATCAGCCTGGACGACGTCGGCTTTGAGCTAAACTGGGGCGATGGTGAAGCGGTGACATCGCTCGTCGATCTGATCGCCCGACGGGAAGGCATCGGCGAGATCCTGGCGGACGGTGTAAGGTCTGCCGCCGAAAAATTTGGCCAGGGTGCTGACGAATTCGCCGTCCACGCCGGTGGGCAGGAACTCCCGGCGCACGACCCCAAATTTGTCCCGTCACTCTCGGTCAGCTACCGAATGGACGCCACCCCCGGACGTCACACACAGGGCGGCGTGGGATGGATCATGGGCGATGGCGTGATGGAAGACACCCGGCCGGACAAATACTCCGCGGAGGGGTTCGGGGAGCTGCAGGTCAAGGCGGCCTCGTGGGTGCATGTGGCAAATACCACTGGTATCTGCCTCTTCGGCTTTAACTCATACAACGTCAGTTTCGTGACGGAGTTCCTTGAGACGATCACCGGTGCGAAGTACACCCATGAAGAGTTGGAGCTCGCCGGTGAGCGCATCGGAACGTTGCGCCACATGTTCAACCTGCGTGAGGGTCTGAACCCGCTTGAGATGGAGTTCAACGACCGCGCGCTCGGCAAGACACCACAGACGGAAGGACCTAACGAGGGCGTGACTATAGACGACGACTCCCTCATTGCGGACTACTTGCGGGCGTTGGACTGGGACCAGGTGACGACGCGCCCGAGTGATTCAAAACTGGAGGCGCTCGGGCTCAAAGAGACGATCACGACATAACGGTCCGAGAAAACGCTTCCGGGAACAGGTTTTGTGGTTCCCGGAAGCGGGAACTCGAATTATAGTACGGCCATGAAAATAAAAATTCGGCCGATAGGATCGCTCCGCCGCCATTTAGAGGGAGATAACAAAAGCGTTGAGGTGACCTTGCCTGACGGCTCAACGGTCGCCGACGCTCTGGCCGCAATAGGGATCGACTCGGAAGCTCAGTGGAACGCCAGTATCGGTGGCCAACTGGTTTACAAAGATGCGGAGGTTTCGGATGGGGATGACCTGCTTGTGTTCTCCCCGATCGCTGGTGGATGAAGTAACGACGGCACAGATTTGATGAACACGACGAAACAGATCTAAGGAGAAAGCATTGTTCGGAGTTGCCGGAAAGATTCTGAGGGTTGACCTCACAGACCGAAAGATAACTGTCGACGAACCGGAAGAAGAGTTCTACCGGATGTACCTGGGCGGCGCCGGAATCGTCTCCTACTACCTTTTGAAGGAAGTCCCGCAGGGTATCGACGCACTTTCGCCCGAGAACAAGTTCATCTACGCCCTGGGCCCGATGGGTGGTCTAGCAATGCCGGGCGCAACGCGCGCTTGCGTCGGAGCCAAATCTCCCTTGACCGGCGGCTACTCCAAATCAGAGGTCGGCGGCTTCGTCCCGATGGAGATCAAGAAGGCCGGATACGACGCCATCATCGTTGAAGGCAAGGCGGACTCACCCGTCTACCTCCTGATAACCGATGATGGTGTGGACATCAAGGACGCGAGCCATCTCTGGGGCAAGACGGTCATGGACGCGCATGACACCATCGAGGAAGAGACCGGCATCCGGAACATCCGCACCGCAGCTATCGGCTCCGGTGGCGAGAACATGGTCCGTTACGCCTGTGTGATCAACGACCTCAAAGACGCCGCAGGCCGTGGTGGCCTTGGCGCCGTGATGGGGTCCAAGAACTTGAAGGCGATCGCAGCTCGTGGCCGCCGGGGGATGCCCAAATCTGCTGATCCTAAGAAGATTCGCGAGCTGACTCTGACGATGAACCAGGGCTTCATGGAAGTCCCGCTGTTCAACCCGTCCATGAGTGAGGTCGGAACCGGCGAGCACTCGATGATGATCTCGGGGAATGAAGTGGGCAACATGCCCTCATACAACTTCGGGAAGAACGACTTCCCGGCCACCGAGGCGATTACGGCGACTGCCACGATGGAGGTATACGGGACCGGGATGGAGGGCTGTGCAGCCTGTGCCATTCGGTGCAAGAAGACCGTCGAGATCAACGAGCCGTGGAACGTCGATAAGCGCAACGGTGGGCCCGAGTACGAAGCACTTGGCTCCCTCGGCTCCACCTGTGGCGTGGACGACCTGGCGGCCGTTATCAAGGCCAACGAACTCGCCAACCTGTACTCCCTGGACTCGATCTCACTCGGAGTCACCATCGCTTTTGGCATGGAGTGTTTCGAGAACGAGATCCTCACTCTGGAGGACACCGGAGGCATCGACCTCAGGTTCGGAAACGCTGAGGCCCTCATTCAGACGATCGAAGCGATCGCCAAACGAGAAGGTATCGGCGCGACGTTGGCCGAAGGTACGAAGCGAGCGGCGGAGATCATCGGTCAGGGTGCCGAAGAATTCGCCATGCAGGTGAAGGGTCTCGAGCTTCCGATGCACGACCCACGGGTCAAGCAGGGACTTGGCATCATCTACTCCATGGAAGCCGCAGGCGCAGACCACTGCGCCGGCTTGCACGACACCGCCGCGACCCAGTGGGGAGCCGGATTCGAGCACATGAAGGGGATGGGGTTGACGGTACCGTTGCCGGCGGACGACCTCAGCATGGACAAGGTCGCTAACCAGCGGGCAGCACACACCAACAACCTGTTCAAGGACTCAGCGATTGCCTGCAGCTTCGTCCCGTGGACGTTCTCGCAGCTGATCGAGATCATTTCGGCGGCGACTGGTTGGTCTTACACCGGCCACGAAGCTCAGCAACTGGGCCAGCGCATCGCCACGCTGGGTCGAATATTCAACCTACGGGAAGGCATCGACGCCACCCGGGATGAATTGCCGAAACGGTTCTTTAACGGCACCGAAACCGGCGGGTTGGTCGGCGGTGGCATCGACAAGGCCAAGATGGACGAAGCCATCCACAACATGTACGCCATGATGGGATGGGACGAGCAGACCGGCATTCCGACAAAGGTGAAGCTCGCAGAGCTCGGCATCTCGTGGGCGGCCGAGGAGCTACCTCAGCCCGTCGCCTGAGACGAGTAGCGTTCTAACGAAAAGGCCCGGTCACCATCACGGTGACCGGGCCTTTTCGTTAGAACGTTTGTCGGGAACGATCACAACATCTGCTCCGGCCAGTCGAGCATTTGAACGGCGGCGATGTCGCCCGGTTTCAGCCCGTCGCTGTCCTCGGGACAGATGGCCAGGCCGTTTGCGGCAGCTGCTGCCGTGAGCACTCCCGATCCCTGACTGCCGCTCAACTTCGCCCGGTAGCCACCTGTCTCTTCGTCAAGGTCGACCTGTACCCGTGCGAACACCCGACGGTGATCGGGGTTCCTGATCGGATCATCGAGTACGGCCTGCACCACGGGTCGATCGAGTGAGGTGTGGCCTGACATCGCCAGGATCGCTGGACGGGCAAACACCTCGAACGCGACCACAACGGCTACGGGGTTGCCGGGCAGCCCGATGTGTGGAATCTCCCGGCCATCGCCTGTCCGCAACGCTCCAAACGCAAGCGGCCGCGCAGGCTTTATCCGTACGGACCTGTTGACGATATGTCCGCGAGACGCCAGTACGTCTTTGACCACGTCGTAATCGCCGCGGGAAACGCCGGCCGATGTCATCACGAGGTCGGCTCCCATGGCGAGGTCCAGCATGGCGTTCAGGGAGTCCTCGGTGTCACGGGCGGTGCCGATGATTTGCGGCGTCCCGCCGCTGCGTGAGACGAAGCTGGCGATGGTGTACGCGTTGGAGTTGTAGATGGCGCCGGGCCTGGATTCCTCCCCCGGCTCCATGATCTCGTCACCCGTCGAGATGATGGCCACGAGCGGCTTCCGGATTACGGGGAGTTGGGTAAGCCCCAGCGAGGCCGCCAACCCGATGTCGCAGGGACGCAGGGTCATACCCCCGGTGAGGACCACGGATCCCGCTGCGATGTCCTCGCCCGCAAGCCGGATGTTCCCGCCCGCCCTGGGAACTTTTTGAATCGCTATCGTTTTGAGGTCTTGACCCGCTCCACGCCGTTCCAATTCGTCGGTGTCTTCAAAGGGCACGACGGCGCCCGAATCGACAGGGACCGGCGCGCCGGTCATGATTCTCACCGTAGACCCCGGTGACAGCGGACCTTTCGGAACCGAGCCAGCGGCAACTTCTCCGACGACGGACAATTCGACGGAAGATGCTTCGCTGACCCGGGCGAGGTCGTCGGAATGCACGGCATAGCCATCCATGCCAGAGTTTGGCAACGGCGGGATGTCGAACCCGGCGACGATGTCCCCGGCAAGTACGCCGCCCAGCGACTCCAGCAGTGGACGGTTTTCGGGTGGCAGAATCGACGTGTAAGACAGCACCCTTTTCAGAGCCTCTTCGATGCTGATCATGTCGCCCTCATCGGCGTGGACATGCTCATCGTGATGAGTATGTTCGGTCATCGATCTCTTACTCCATTGGTGGGCTGTTGACGGACCGTTATTGTCTTCATGACTCGATCAGGGGCGATCTGTTGTTGACTCGGACGCCTCGCCGTTTCGGATCACGTGCACAGCGCTAGCCTTGAATGACGCCACCACCTGTACGCCCGGCGACAACCGTAGATCCTCTGCAGAACCCCCGGATATCAGGCTGACAAGGGGGAATCCGCAATCGACGACAACACGAGCCTGTGCGCCCATCTCGAACACCCGGCTCACAACACCTGAGATTCGATTTCGTACGCTGGCCGTCGAGCCCAATCCGGAGGGGTCTTCTATCACCACCGCCTCCGGGCTTATGCCGAGCAAGAGCTCCTCGCCGGGAAGGTACTGCCCATCCAGGGTAATTACGCCCTCTCCGACAGCCGCCGTGGTCAGACCGTCGCCAGATTCGATCACCTCGCCCGCGAGGATGTTTTCCACACCGACGAAATTCGCTATCTCCTCCGTATCGGGAGCGGTGAATACCGCCTCTGGGTCGCCTATCTGTTCCACCTTGCCGTCCAGCATGACGGCTACCCGGCTGCTGAGCGCCTGCGCCTCCGCCCTGTCATGGGTAACGAGGACGGTGGTGGTTTGAATCTCCTGCAATATCTGCCAAAGATCGTCCATCAGGCCCAGCCTCGTCGGTTGGTCGAGCCCGTTGAAAGGCTCATCCAACAACAACATATCGGGCTCCAGGACAAGCCCACGGGCCATGTTCACCCGCTGCGCCTCTCCGCCCGATAGCCGACGGGCGTTTCTGTCCGCCAGGTGGCTGATCCCCAACCGCTCAAGCCACTCCCCCACCTTGTTTGAGGCGACCTCTCTGGGGGTGTGCCGGAATCTGTGACCGGTCAGGACGTTCTCCCAGACGCTTGCATTGCGGAGTAGCGGATTTTGCATCACCATCGCCAGCTGGCGTCGGCGTTTAAGGGTGTCTCGGCCGGAGTTGATCATCTCCCCGTCGTGAAACACCTGGCCGCTTTGCGGCCGGTCAAGGAGCGAAATGATGCGCAGCAGCGTGGTCTTCCCTGCGCCGTTCGGACCTATTACGGAGAACGTTTCGCCGGCCGGCAAATTTAACGCCGGCACGTCCAGAATCAGGCGCCGGTTTTTCCAGACCTTGACGTCGATCAGTTCAACGGTGGGCGATTCACTCATCTGATCCGAGCCCTTTGTTGCACGATTGTCAGCGTGGCGATAACCACGAACGCGAGCATCAAGAGGATAGCGCCGAGTGCGATCGCCGTGCCGAACTCTCCGCGACTGGACTCAAGCACGGTGGCCGTCGTCAGTACCCTGGTCTCTCCCTTGATGTTGCCGCCGACCATCATCACTGCGCCGACTTCCGATATCACCGCGCCAAACCCGGCCATCACCGCGGCCAGAATGGCAAGCCTCGCCTCCAGGACCATCACGTAAAGGGCCTGTGACTTTGACGCTCCCAGCGCCAGCATCTGCTGCCGAAACGCGGGGTCTATACCGGCGATCGCCGCCATCGAGAACCCGATGACGATCGGCAGTGCGATCAAGGCCTGTGCGAACACCATTGCCCACGGCGTGTAGAGGATGTTGAGGCCGCCCAGAACGCCGGAGCGCCACAGCATGATCATCACCACCAGCCCAACGACGACCGGCGGCGCGCCCATTCCCGTGTTGACGATGCTGATCAACAGCCCCCTGCCCCGGAACTGCCATACGCCCAGCACCGCGCCTAACGGAACCCCGATAACCGTCGCCAGCACGGTTGCTGCGCCGGAAACCCGGAGGGTTAGAAATACGATCTCGGCCACCTCTTTGTCACCGCTAAAGATCAGCCGCACAGCCTCCGTGATGCCGTCCCAGATAAGATCCATCTACGAACCCGTTCCAGTCGAATCACCGGCCGGGCCCGGGATGAAAAGACGTTCTGAGAACCTGGCGACACCAAAATCCCGGATGATGGCTTGCGTCTCCGTCGACAGCATGAACTCTGTGAACGCTCTCCCGCCCTCAACGTTCAACTTGGGAAAACGGCCACCGTTTAACTCCAGGATGGAGTAGGTATTCAGAAGCGCGTCGTCCGCTCCTGAGATGATCTCCAGTTCCAGGACGCCGCTGAGCGACAGATGGGTGGCGCGATCGGAGAGCGTGTACGCGGCTTTCTGGGATGCTATTTGCAGCGTTGCGCCCATCCCTTGCCCCGTCTCCTGGTACCAGTGACCGTTCGGCGCCACCCCGGCACGCTCCCACAGGCTCAACTCCATCTTGTGCGTCCCGGAGTCGTCTCCCCGTGACATGAAATCGGCGTCGGTACTGGCGATGGACGCCATGGCGCCCTCAATGGAAGAGGCGGTCAGGGCTCCGGCCGGGTCGTCAGGAGGGCCGAGTAGAACGAAGAAGTTGTACATGACCGGGGTCCGGTTCACTGCCGCCCCACTCTCCAGCAACTCCGCCTCTGCGGCCGGAGCGTGAACCAGCAACACATCCGCCTCACCGCGCTCGCCCATCGCCAGTGCCTGGCCGGTGCCGACCGCGATCGGCTTGATTTTGTATTTGCTCTCCGCTTCAAAGGCCGGGATCAACACATCTAGCAGGCCGGTGTCGAAAGTGCTCGTGGTAGTTGCCAGAATTACGTTTGAATCGTCTAAACCACCGCACGCGACAAGGGTGGTTGCGATCGCGACTAACACGACGAGCGCGAGCAGGCGCTTGACCACGTTTACTCGTCGTAATCGCCGGGATTCGGTGCGTTCCACCGTTACGTCGTCATCTGGTATCGGAAGGATCAACTAGCTGGACCTTCGACATCTTCCCTGAATCCGGCGACCTCTCTCGTGAAACTCGCTTCGATCTGCTCAAGAGGGAAACCAAGGCTGAGGGCCCGGACGAGGCTGCGGGTGATGATGGAGTCCAGCCGAACCTGCCGTTCTGCGCCCAGGTCGCCGGACTCTGGAGGAACGAATGTGCCCCTTCCCGGCTGTGCGATCAGCACCCCGTCCCTGACGAGGCCTGAGTAGGCACGTGCGACGGTGTTGGGGTGGATGCCGAGATGATCGGCCAGTGCGCGAACGGTGGGAAGCCGGTCCCGGGTGCGAAGCTGTTTCATGGCGATGGCAGTTTTGACGCCCTCGTCGATCTGTCGATGGAGGGGCGTCGAAGAGGCCGAATCCAGCTGCAGCCATTCGATATCTGTTCGATTCGTCATGTGACAAGTGTGACAGTGAATCCCGGCGTTCGCATGAGGATTTAATGGATTTTTTCGACCGACGCTCAAATGGATCCGAGTGGACTTACCACGCAAGAAATGCCCACTGCCTGCCCTCGCCAACCTGCGCAAGGACCAGGTCAGGAGTCGTCCTGGACGCCTAGGAAGTAAGCGCCGATATTCGGGTCGTTGAGGATCGCATCTGCGCTTCCGGTATGTACGACTTTTCCGCCCGCGAATATGTAACCGCGGTCGGATCGGGCCAAAGACAACCTGGCGTTTTGCTCGACAAGAAGCACCGATATCCCCTCGCTACGGAGTGCGTCAATGCTTGCGATGATCTGCTGCTGAAACAGCGGCGACAACGCGGCGGTCGGTTCGTCCAGAAGAAGAAAAGAGGGATCCGATATGAGCGCACGCGATATCGCTAGCATCTGTCGTTCACCGCCGGAGAGAGAGGCCGCCAGATCGTTCATGCGTGGTTCAAGAACCGGAAACATACGGCAGGCCTGACTGATGCGTGCGGTGAGTACCCTCGTGGACTGTCGGATGCCACCCATCTGCAGGTTTTCATGCACCGATAGAGACGAGAACACGTTGTCCACCTGCGGCACGTAAGCGATTCCACGGCCTACAAGCCTGTCGGTGCGCCACCCTGAAACGTCTTCATCGTTGTGTTTGACGATGCCGTTGTAGTGCGCAGCGAGACCGAACAATACCTTCAGGAACGTCGACTTCCCGCACCCGTTGGGCCCGATAATCGTGACGAATTCTCCTTCATCAACGTGCAGGTCGATGCCGTTCAAAATCTGGACGGATCCGTACCCACCTTCGAGTCCTGTGACCTCAAGGACGGCGGGCATTAAAGGGCCGCTCCCGCGTCGCCGAGATATGCCTCGACAACACTCTGGCTCTCCTTGATTTCGTCGGGCGTGCCCTGCACCAGAATCCGGCCTGCGTCCATGACGATGATCCGGTCGACGCCGGTGCGCAGGATGAAGTCCATATTGTGCTCAATAACCAGCATGCCGACCCCGGTTTCCGTCGCCAGGCTGCGCAGGTTCTGGAAGATCCTCTCGGCAAGCGGTCCGGCGACCCCGGCGACCGGCTCATCTAGCAACAGGAATCGAGGGGAGCTCATGAGGGCGCGGCCGATGTCGACGAGTTTGCTCTGTCCACCCGAAAGCTCACTCGCCAGATTGTGCGCCATGTGTGAGATCTCAAGCATGTCCAGGATGGCGTAGGCATCGGCGACCCGATGTCTTTCATTCGTCCGGGAGCCCGGACGAAGCAGCGCTAGCAACGGGTTCGGAGAGAACTGACGGCGTGGCGGCACGAGAAGATTCTCGATCACGGTCATCTCCCGCCAGAGCCGTGTGTGCTGGAAGGTCCTCGTAAGCCCCAGATTCTGGATCTGATCAGGCCGGCTGCCCGTGGCATCTTCCCCGAGTACTTCGATCTTGCCGGACGTCATCTCCAGGAGACCCGAGATGCAGTTGAACGTGGTCGTCTTTCCGCACCCGTTTGGACCGATCAATCCGACGAACTCGCCGTCCTCGACCTGGAACGAGATGTTGTCGACAGCCCTGAGACCGCCAAAGTCCTTTATGAGTTCGGTGACACGAAGTGCGGGTGTGCTCATCGTTACGACCGGCCCTCATTTTCCGTCGGGGACACGGCTCGTTTCGGCCGGCCCGGGACCTCGGGCAGAAGACCCTTCGGCGACAACAGCAGCGCCCCGAGAATCACCATACCGATCAAGGCCAGTTTCAGGTGGCTCAGCGCCACCACGACGATCCCTTTCGGGAACACCTCCGTAACGGACCGGTCCGACCAGAGGAGTCCACCGACGTCGTTTATAAACCACGCAAAGGCGGTGTCCATATACCTGGTGACATCGTGGAACGCCAGGTCCGCACTGCCTCTCGCTACTACCATCACGTTGAAAACGAACTCCACGATGACGATCAAGAACGCGCCCACGACCATGCCCCGATTGTTGCCGCGTCCGCCAACTATGAATGCCGCCCAGATCAGGAACGTAGAGCGGACGGGGTTCATGAAGTCCGGGAATATACTCACGTTTAGCCAGGCCCACAGGGCTCCCGCAAGCGCCGCCACCGCACCGCCCAACGCCAGACTCGCCGCTTTGTGAGTCAGGATGTTGTGGCCGTGATGCTGGCTGACCTCCTCGTCCTCCCTGATCGAGCGGAGAATTCGGCCCCAGGGGGAAGCGAGGAGTGTGTTCAGGAGATACCAGACCCCGAGAGTAGCGACGACGGTCACGGAGGCGAGGAGCACGACATACGGTGCCGAACCATCGAGTCCCAGCCACCCGCCGACCGTGGACGCCGCGCCGGACTCCCACCAGCCCTCCAGTGGTCGTGAATATTGCGATATGCCGATGGCCGATGTGACGGTTCCGGCGCGCAGTACCGGCTCCGCCTGGAGTGATATCCGGAGCATTTCACCAAGTGAAATTGTCACGATGGCGAAGTAGTCCATGCGCAACCGCGCCGTGGGGTACGCGAGCAGCCAGCCGGCCAGTGCCGATAGTAAGACGGCGACGGATGTCGCCTGCCACGGCGCCCAGCCATACCCGTTCGTCTCGACCGGCGCAGATAGCAACCCGACCGTGACGGCCCCGATTCCGACGAAGAAAATCACCCCGAAGTTGGTCATACCGGTCAGGCCTGTGTGCAGGTTCAGGGAGAACGCCATCAGGCTGAAGATGCCGACCAGGATGATGATCCGGGCGACTTGGAGCACCTTCGTCAGGTTGCTGACGCTGGGGAGGAACCATACGACGCCGACCAATATCAGGAAGAAGACGGCGAATGCCATCCAGGACCCCCGGTTGGTCTCCCGGTCGACCGGTATCCGCCCCCGGGGGGTGATCCTCAGGCCGGAGATGAAGCCGGAGGCCGCGTTGAATTGTCGCACCAGGTAAGCGTTGGGAAGCGCCCAGACGACTGAGATCGCCCGGGCCAGTCCTTCAAACGCGGAGTCTTTCCACCCACCGAGGCGTTCCCAGAAATCGCTGAGGGCTCTCGTCAGCTCCTCGGCGCGGCCTGGCGGCCCGGCGGCGGCCCTCAGGTCAGGACCGCCGTTCCCTTGCGCCTGCCGACGCTTTCGGGCCCTTTCGATGTTCCAGTTCTGCAGCGCGTCACCGATGCCTCGCGGCGCCATCAGCAGCAGGCCGATCAGGAATATGAATGGCATCACCTCGGCGAAACCGCTCGCGGTAGGTCGACCCAAAGCACTTCCCGCGCCGATCAATATCGGCTCGGAGGCGGCCCTTAACAGCCCGACAATAAGCGCCCCGATAATCACCCCTTGAACGGAACCTATGGATCCGAGGACGACCACGGCGAACGCCGGCAGCAGTAGTGAAAGACCCAATTCCGGATTGATCGGCAGGATCGACGCCAGGAGCGCGCCGCCAAAACCGGTGAGCCCCGCCGAAAGGAAGGCGCTGATCCCGTGTACACGTTCGACATGGATTCCGCTCGATGCTGCGAGACCCTCGTTGTCGGCCACGGCGCGTACCTGTCTGCCGAGCCGGGTGCGGTGAAGAAGAATGAGCAGGAAGAGGACCGCGCCGAACATGCCCACGATCAAGGCGACCCGCGTGTACGTCAGGGCGTGCGGATTCACCTTATCGGCCAGTTCCATCAGCGGCGCGTCGATGCGGTCGCCAAGGGTGAGCCTCAGCCGTTCGGTCGGTATCTCAAACTTGGAACTGGCGAGCCGCCAGTCACGATCGGGAACGAACAGGTAGGTGCTCGCGCTGAATCGCATGAACAACAAGGCCCGGAGCACCATGGCGACCCCGAGCGAGGCGATCATCATCACCTGCGGCGTCGCTAACTTGTTTCGGAGTCGTTTATAGACGAGCCGATCTATAAGGAGGCCGATGAGGCCGGTCACGGCGAACGCCATAATCCCGGACCAGATGATCAACTCCCAGTTGAATTTTCCATCTGCGGGAGCGTCTGATATCGGGAAGAATGTGTCTGACCACATCAGCGTGAGAGCCACATAAGCGCCGACGAGCGCCATTTCAGCCTGGGCGAAATTGGCGAAGCGCTGCACCTTGTAGGTGAGGGTCAGACCGATGGCGATGACGAGGTAAGCGGCAGACCAGTAGAGCGCGCTCGATCCGATTGAGGCCAGGTTGAAGTTCATCCCGGCCGAATTGCCCGCCCCGGACAGTCCGAGCTCAAGTACAAGGAATCCGAACGCCACGATCAGCACCGGCGTCGAGATCAGTGAAACGGCCCGCCATCTCTGTCTGGCCAGGACGGTGAGAAGATGAACGGAAACCATCCCGCCCGCCATCATCTCCAGCGCCAACAACAGCCATTTCAGATCGTTGGTGACCAGGCCCGACCACCCGACGACGCCCGCGCCGTGGTTCATTCCCAGGTAGGCGTCAAAAAACAGGAAAACGCTTATCAACAGTCGACGCTGCCAGAAGGGGATGCCCGCCCATCTTTGACGCGTTGCGTTCAAATGTGTACCGATCCAGTCAACTGCGCTATTCCGCCCCTCCGCCCCTGAGGAGTGGCGTCACCGTCGGCTAAACGAGTTGGCCTGCAGCAGGATAATCCCCGCTGCAGGCCAACTCGTCACCGTGAATTTACCCGACCGGAACCGTTACTGGTTACTCACCCCGCCGTCAGCTGTCCAGACCTGCGGGCAGGCGAAGCTGCCCCCTGATCCAAACTCACAGACCTCGTAACCGGTTCCGAGAACGTCACCGGCCGCGTCAAACGTGTGGGTACCGCTGGCGCCGGCGTACGCGACACCGATGTTAGACAGGGCAGCTGCGATGTCTCCATCGGGATCCGAAATGACCGCCGCGCCAGCGAGCTTGATGGCGTCGTAGGTCTCGTGCGTGTAGATCCCACCCGTGTCACCGCCGGCGGCGGAGTAAGCGGTCTCAAACGCGCTCTTGGAGCTGGACTCTTCTCCCGGACGGGGTCGTGTCGCCACCAGGCCGGGGAGCGCCTCCACGTCTGTGAATGCGTCTGCGAAGGCCGAGTCGGCAAGACCGTCGGCGCCGAAGATGGAGCCGTCGTAGCCCTGCGCGAGCAGAGCTTCCATGATCGCTGCGCCATCGGTGGCGTAGGACATGAGGACAACGGATTCACAACCGCCATCGACCACTGCCTGGGCGAGAGCGGATGCGTCGTAGGAGCCTTCCGTCGGGTCGTAACCGACCTGCGCACACAGGCTGGCGGCCCAATTGGACTCGAAGTTATCTGCGAGCCCTGAGCCGTACTCGTTGGTCATGTACAGGACGGCCGGATCACCGACGTTTGCCTGTTCCACCACCAACGACAGCGCGACCGCCTGTTGGGCGTCGCTCGGGACGACCCTGAACAGGTGTCCGTTGTCATCCGCGTTCGTGATCGCGGGCGATGTGCTTGCGTACGAAACCATCGGTACTCCGGCTGGAGCTGCGACTGCGATAGCGCCCAGTGTGGCGCCCGAGCATGCGGCTCCGACGATCACGTCGACGCCGGAGTCGATCAGAGACTGGGCGGCGGTCGCCGCCTGTGTGCCGTCGCAACCCGAGTCGACAACGATCAACTCAAACTGGAAGTCCTCGTTGTCCGCGTTGAGTTCTGCAACGGCCACATCTCCCGCAGTCTCGAACCCGGGCGCGTACTGCGCAATCGGACCGGTCTGCGGGCTCATCAGCCCAATCTTGGCCACCTCCATGTCGTCACTGCTACTACATGCAACAGCCAGCGACGCGAACCCCACCATGGCGATCAAAAGAAAAACAAACGGTTTAGTAAATTTCATAATCGAGGTAGATCCTTACTCTCCGCGAAGGCCGGTTTTGGAACGATATTGCCCCACATCTTACCGACATCAAAGGATACAAGCGAATTTCTAGATCAACAAAATCGTTGGGTATCGTGGGAAGTCCTTTGCGGTGGCCATTGTGGCAAGAATCGAATGACCGTGATCTTTCATGAGAGACAGTCTCTTCGTCGGTCTCGGCGAGCGGCCTCCCTTTTCGGGGCCAAAGCCCTACCTATTGCGGTTGGTCGGCTATCAAAGTCGACCAACCATCTGTCCCTGCAGAGTACGAACAGACGGCGTGGGAACGCGGTTATCTCACTGACATAGGACGGGCTGTGGGATCAACGTTGGAACTGGATGATCTTTGGACCACCTGATACACCACCGGACAAGCGTTGCCTGGATTCGAACCCGGGGGCCGTCATTCAAATGATTCGGATTCGTCCTGGTGGGTTGCCAACGTAGACCGGTCAGTCATCGTAGCTATTGATCAGGACTCGACAATGGCCCCAGGAGCGGTGGAGGAAGGCGCGTCAAATTCAGGCTTATTTAACCCGTTTCTGGTTAACGGTCGAGTGATCGATGCGCTTTCGGCGAGGCCCCGAGTGAAGAACGCTTACGGCCAGAGGTATCCGGAGCAATCCAGAAGGATCACCACCCAGATCGCCGGTAGCGTCACAAACGCAAAACTACACAGGACGCTGGCCGATACGGAAGCCCCTACCCCGTACAAGGGCGATTGTTCAGACGGCCGCAGTCGGGATCGTTACGGCCAACCTTGAGCGACGCGTCGAGGAACGAACCGCGAAACTGCAGCATGCCAACTCGGAACTCGAAGCGTTTTCCTACAGCGTTTCCCACTATCTTCGCGGCCCGTTGAGCATGTCCGCCCACCTAGCGTCGCGTTTGCTGAACTCAGAGAGAGATTCGCTATCGGAAGCCGCTCGGAACTACATCGAACTGATCGTGCGGTTATCCCGGGAAAAGGTGCCGGCGCCGGGCTGGCGATCGTCAGGCGGATCGTAGAACGCCACGGCCGCAAGGTCTGGGCGGAGTCCGCCGTCGGCGAAAGGTCCACTTTCTTTTCACCGTTTCACCGGCGGATGAACACGGTCACCCCGGCTAGAGAATCCGGCGTCTTGAGACGCATCGTCCGTCCGTTGAGCGGACGTTGCGAGCGCATACCTCAATATCGAGGCTATGGAGCTATCCGGGCTACCGCCGATGCTCACGTAACCCTCACGTAACCCTCACGTAGAGGAACAGGCCCCTCATGTCGGCTTCATACCATGCCAGACGAATGTGGGAATAATTTCACAGACGGTGAAGGACAAGAGCACCGTCTGAAAGCTGGCGGTTCTACGCGGAGAGCTTCGTTCGCAATGACTCTGTGGCTTGAAGGAGCGAACGCCGCCGCAGCGCCACAATGGCGCTGGCGGGTGATTGACGGGCAGGACGCCAGTACTGGACCGACGTATTTCACGAAGTTGTCTGAGTTGCTGAGTTACGTCAGTGAACGGGCAGGGGTATCGCCACCAACGTGAGCAAGCTCTTCGGTTACATAAAACGTAGCTTCAACCCGATCATCGGCTACCGCAAGGCCACGCTCGCAGTGGTGATAGCGGTGATGTTTGTGGGCGTACCTGTCTTCGGAGGGATGGCCAGCGTTCTGGCTCAGTCCGCCGCCGACGGTGAAGCCCTCTTCGCTTCCAGTGGGTGCTCGGGATGCCACTCCACGGGAGCGAACACGATTCTCGGACCCGGTCTCGGCGGTCTAGCGGATCGAGCGGGGACGCAGACGGACCTTTCTGCCGATGACTACCTCCGCCAGTCCCTGACGGACCCGGGCGCTTTCATCGTCGAGGGCTTCCCCCCGGTGATGCCGGCGTTCGCCGATCTGTCCGATGCGGACCTCGGCAGCCTCGTTGCGTACCTCGGGACGCTGTCGGATGTTGAGGCCGTGGCGGTTACGACAGATGGGGGCGATGCTCCCGAGCCCGTACTACCGGCCATCACCTTAACCGGCACCGCTTCGATTGGAGAAAACCTGTTCACAGGCTCCACACGGTTCGATGAAAAGGGACCAGCCTGCTCCGCCTGTCACAGCAGTAGCGGACTCGGAGCGCTGGGCGGCGGCACGCTCGGACCTGACCTGACGGAGGCGTACGCCAAGCTCGGTGACGGGATGATCGTGTTCCCGGAAACATCGAAGACGATGAAGCCGATCTTCTCGGACCGGCCGTTAACAGATCAAGAAAAAGCTGACCTGCTTGCTTTCTTCAGGTCAGCCGATGCCAGCGAAAGAGACACGCAGCAGGTGATCCAACTTGCCGGGCTGGCTCTGATAGGCACCGCAATCATCGCTCTATTCACACACCTCATTTGGCGCAAACGACTGCAGGGCGTCAGGAAGACGATGGTCGGCCGGTAAGGCCGGACCACCGCCCGCACGACGGACTTCCCGCCGCACGGGTAACGGCCCGACAACCGGAATCAACCAAACGACCTTGATCGTGGACTGAGGCTTCAGGAGGCCATACGTACATGGGCTGGATCCAGGACCTTGTAGACCCGAAGGCTCGCCGCTGGGAAGAGTTCTACAGAAATCGCTGGCAACACGACAACGTCACCCGCAGCACTCACGGAGTGAACTGCACCGGTGGCTGCTCCTGGGCGATCTACACGAAAGACGGGATCGTTACCTGGGAGATGCAACAGAACGACTACCCGACTCTCCAGGCGTGCCTACCGCCGTACGAGCCACGTGGTTGCCAGCGCGGCATCTCTGCGTCGTGGTATGTCTACAGCCCGATCCGGGTGAAATACCCGTACATGCGCGGCCCGTTGATGGACCTGTGGCGCGAGGCGAAGAAGACCCACAGCAACCCCGTCGAGGCGTGGGAATACATCGTCAACAACGAGGCTAAGCGCTCCTCATGGCAGAAGGCTCGTGGCATGGGCGGATTCCGCCGTTCCCACTGGGACGAGGTCTTGGAGCTCGTTGCCGCATCCTGTCTTCACACGGCCAAGACCAGGGGCCCGGACCGGATATTCGGTTTCGCGCCGATTCCGGCCATGTCCTACCTCTCGTACGCCGCCGGCTCACGGTTTCTGCAGTTGTTCGGCGCCGTGAACATGAGCTTCTACGACTGGTACGCCGACCTCCCGACCGCCTTCCCCGAGGTCTGGGGCGACCAGACGGACGTGTGCGAAAGCGCTGACTGGTACAACGCCAAGTACATCGTCTCGATGGGCGCAAACCTCAACATGACACGCACGCCTGACGTGCATTTCATATCAGAGGCGAGGACCGCCGGCGCCAAGTTTGTCGTCGTGTCCCCGGACTACAGCCAGGTCGCCAAGTTCTCCGACGAGTGGATTCCGGTCACGGCGGGGCAGGACACCGCCCTGTGGATGGCCATCAACCACGTCATCCTGAAGGAGTACCACGTAGACCGCGAAGTGCCCTACTTCAACGACTACGTGAAACGCTATACAGACTCACCGTTCCTCGTTGAGCTCGAAGAGATCGACGGCGGATACGCCGCCGGCCGAATGCTTCGCGCCAACCGGATGGGCCGATACCAGAACGTCGAAAACGGCGACTGGAAGTTCCTGGTCCAGGACGACGCCACCGGCGAACCCCGTTCGCCGAAAGGCTCCGTCGGTCACCGCTGGAGCGAAGAAGTTGGCAAGTGGAACCTGAAGATGGAAGACGGCCTGGACGACCAGCCGATCACTCCGGTTTTGTCGTTCTTCGAACAGCACGACGAGGTCGTGCAGGTTTCGTATAACGACTACGAAAGCAAGAGCACGAAGCTTCGCGGCGTACCGATGCGGTACGTGGAAACGGCCGACGGCAGAGTGCCCGTCGCCACGGTATTCGACTTGATGATGGCCCAGTTCGGCGTGGGCCGCGGGCTTGAGGGCGACTACCCGACCAGTTACGACGACGACAACGGGTACACGCCAGCCTGGCAGGAGAACCTGACCGGCATCGGACGAGACACTGTTATCCGCATGGCGCGGGAGTTCGCCGGTAACGCCGAGGCGACCAATGGCAAGTCGATGATCATCGTCGGCGCCAGCATCAACCACTGGTACAACAACAGCCTGTCGTACCGGGCGCCGATCACGGCGCTCATCCTCACGGGTTGCCCGGGCCAGAACGGCGGCGGGATGAACCACTACGTCGGCCAGGAAAAACTTTCCCTGGTTGCGCCGTGGAGCACTCTGGCGTTCGCAACGGACTGGTCAAAGCCGCCGCGTCGGCAGCAGTCCCCCACCTGGCACTACGTCAACAGCGACCAGTGGCGTTACGAAGGTGATTTCGACGAGTACGCCTCGGTTCCCGAAGAGACGCGGTGGGCCAACGGGCACGCCGTTGACCTGACGGCGAAATCCGTCCGCATGGGCTGGATGCCCTCCTACCCGCAGTTCGACAAGAACTCACTCGATCTCGTGAAAGAGGCCGAAGCCGCCGGAGCGGAATCGGTTGCGCAGTGGACCACGGATCAGATCAAATCGGGCGATCTGAAGTTCGCCGTCGACGACCCGGATGCAGAGGGTAACTGGCCGCGCATCTGGATCATCTGGCGTGGAAACGCCATCCAGTCCAGCGCCAAGGGCCATGAGTTCTTCCTCCGGCACTATCTTGGTACGCACGACAATGCCATCGCAGAAGAGCACGCCAAAGACAGCGTGAAAGAGGTCAAGTTCCGGGAACCTGCCCCCACGGGCAAGATGGACCTGGTTGTTGATATCAACTTCCGGATGGACTCCTCCGCCCTCTACTCGGACGTCATCCTTCCGACGGCGTTCTGGTACGAAAAGAACGACCTCAACACGACCGACCTTCATTCCTTCGTCCACCCGCTCAGCGCGGCCATCCCGCCTGTCTGGGAGTCGAGGACAGACTGGGACATCTTCAAGTCCCTCGCCAAGAAGGTCAGCGAGATAGCCTCGTCCGCTTTCGATGGTCCGGTGCAGGACATCGTGGCGACGCCGCTCGCCCACGACACCCCGGACGAGCTCGGCCAAACCGACGTCCGGGACTGGCGTGAGGGTGAAACCGAACCGGTTCCGGGCAAAACCTTCCCCCACATCAACGTGGTGGAACGGGACTACTCACAGATCTACGAGAAGTTCGTGGCTCTGGGTCCAAACGTCCCGGGCGACGGCTACAGCGGAAACGGTGTTTTCGTCCCGGGCGATGCGACCTACAAAGAATTGCTCGAAGCTCCTCTCGGTGGTTCACCAGACCCACGGCACACCCGCACCCGCGAGTGGAACGGGGTCAAGTACCCAAGCCTTGAGGACGCGCTTGATGCGGCGAATGTGGTGCTGTACACGGCCCCGGAGACGAACGGGGAGGTCAGTTACCAGTCGTTCAAACACGAAGAGGAACGGACCGGCGTTGAGCTGGCCGACCTAGCAGAGGGCGTCAGATCAACGCGGATGTCGTTCTTCGACATCACACGCCAGGTCCGCCGCACGCTGATCAGTCCTTGCTGGACCGGTCTTGTGAACGACGGCAACCCGTACACGGCGTGGGCGATCAACATTAATCGCCTGGTCCCGTGGCGGACCCTTACCGGCCGGCAGCACATGTATGTCGACCACCCCTGGTACATGGACTTCGGCGAGGCGCTTGTGACGTACAAGCCCAAACTTGATCACTCGAGGACCGGGGACATCGTCAAGACGCCGGTCGACGACAAGAGCCTTGTACTGAATTACATCACGCCTCACGGCAAATGGAATATCCACTCCACGTACAAAGACAACCTGCGGATGCTGACCCTGTCCCGTGGTATGGATCCGATCTGGATCAGCGTCGAGGACGCGGACAAGATTGGCCTCAAGGACAACGACTGGGTCGAGGTCATGAACGACAACGGGGTTGTGGTGACGAGGGCCAATATCAGCGCTCGTGTACAGCCCGGGATTTGTCTGTACTACCACGCTGTGGAACGGACGATCTACGTGCCGAAGTCGCAGGAACGGGGCGGGAAGCGAGCCGGTGGGCACAACAGCCTGACGCGGACTCGCATTAATCCCATGTTGCTGGCCGGCGGATATGCACAGTTCACATACGGATTCAACTACTGGGGCCCCATCGGGATCTTCACCCGGGACACGTACTGCGTGGTCCGGAAGATGGATAAGCTGGAGTGGTAGTCACTCCGGTACAGAACCGAAATTCACGGTTGACGGACCTATGGGGATGCAATTTCCTCCACGCCCGGCAAGGGAGTAATTAATGGACGTTCGATCACAGGTATCCATGGTGTTCCACCTGGATAAATGCATCGGGTGCCACACGTGCAGTATTGCGTGCAAGAACATCTGGACTGACCGCAAGGGCACGGAGTACATGTGGTGGAACAACGTCGAGACGAAGCCCGGCACGGGCTACCCGACGATGTGGGAAGACCAGAACAAGTACAAGGGCGGCTGGCAGCTCGACGAAAAAGAACTGGATGAGCCGGACCCGAAGAAGCGCAAGCTCAAGCTGAAGCTTCAGAAAAAATGGGGAGCGCTTGGCAACATATTCGCCAACCCCAACCTGCCCACACTCGACGACTACTACGAGCCGTGGACCTACGACTACGAGAACCTGTTCACCGCCGCACTGAGCGAGGAACAGCCGACGGCGCGGGCGATCTCACTCATCACGGGCAAGCCGATGGAGATCGAGGCTGGCCCGAACTGGGACGACGACCTGGGCGGATCGCCCGTCTACGCGGCGAACGACCCGAACCTGGAACACGTCACGGAAGAAGAAAAGGCGCAGCTCTCGGAGATCGAGCGGGTCGTCTTCTTCTACCTGCCGCGCATCTGCAACCACTGCCTCAACCCCGCCTGTGTCGGAGCCTGCCCCGCCGGCGCCATCTACAAGCGCGGTGAGGACGGGGTTGTCCTCATCGGCCAGGACAAGTGCCGTGCATGGCGCATGTGCATCTCCGGCTGCCCGTACAAGAAGACCTACTTCAACTGGGGCACCGGCAAATCAGAGAAATGCATCCTTTGCTACCCTCGACTTGAGAGCGGCCAGCCCCCAGCTTGCTTCCACTCATGCGTCGGGCGCATCCGCTACCTCGGGCTGCTCTTCTACGATGCAGATAAGATCCAGGAGGTCGCCTCGGCTTCGCCGGAAGATCTCGTCGAAGCTCAGCGCTCGGCCATCCTGGACCCGAACGATCCGGAAGTTCAGGCCGGAGCCCGCAAGAATGGGATCACGGACACGATGATCGAGGCGGCGAAGAACTCGCCCGTCTACAAGTTCGTAAAGGTGTGGAACCTGGCTCTGCCGCTCCACTCCGAGTACCGAACAGTACCGATGCTGTTCTACGTCCCGCCGATGCTGCCGGTGTTGGCCAAGGTCAACGAAAACGGCAAGTACGACTCCGCCCGGGACTTCCCGGAGGGGCTGGCGCCGCTCATGAGCGCCCTGGAACGAAACCGGGTGCCCATCACTTACCTGGCGAGCCTGTTCTCCGCCGGTAATGAATCCATTGTCGAGTCGGTCTACAAAAAGCTGATCGCTGTCCGCGTATTCATGCGGGCACAGCGAGCGGGCGACGTGCCGGACTCGGAGGTGCAGCAGGCCCTCGAGAACGCGGGTACGACGGCCGAAGAGGTGCAGGCGATATTCCAGCTTACCTCCCTGCCGACATACGAGGAACGTTTCGTGATCCCGCCGATGGCGCGGGAGCAAGCGGTCGACGAGACCACAGGCGTTTACGCACACAAGGCATCTGCCGGATTTGGCTTCCGGAAGGCGCCAGCGAGGAGATTCTAGGCATGCCCGACCGGGCTGTTAGAGATCGATTGCTGGGACTGTTTGGCGGCATCCTAGACTACCCGGGCGAGAACACGCTCGAGCAGCTCAGGCTTGCCGAGGAATGCGTCGCGGCAGATTTCCCGGACGCGGTAGATCTGCTGGGCGACTTCCGTGCAGTGGTCGCCGACATGCCGGCGGAGCGCAGAGAAGAGGTGTACACGGCCATCTTTGATCTGAACGCCACGTGCCACCCGTACGTCGGCTATCAATTGTTCGGCGAGACCTACAAGCGGAGTTCTTTCCTGGTGGAGTGTAAAGAGCAGTACCGGGAGTTTGGCTTCGTGGCCCCGGAACCGGAACTGCCGGATCGCCTGTCGATCATGCTCCACTTTGTGTCGGAATGTGGCGATGCAGAAGTGGCGGACGACATCATCGAGTACGGGTTTATACCCGCTCTCGCCAAGATGACGAAAACAAAGGAACCGAGCATCAAGGACGCGGTGCAGTCGGAAGAGAACCCCTACTCCAGCGTCTTGCGGGCGCTCCAGGTCGTTCTCGGCCAGGAACCGCAGCCCGAGGAACCCATCATCGATCACGCCGGAGATACCGCAGATGTTCGTTGAGTCAGTACTGTTTATAGCGTTTCCGTACGTAGCGGTGACCCTTGCGATTGCGGTCACCCTGTTCCGTTACTTCACGGACCGTTTCTCTTACTCCACCCAGTCATCGCAGTTCCTTGAGGGCCGGGCGCTTTTCTGGGGCTCGGTGCCGTGGCACTACGGGATCCTGATCATTCTGCTGGCGCACGTCGTGGCGTTCCTGTTCCAGGACGCATGGGCGGCCCTGGTAGCTGATCAGACGACGCTGTACTCCCTTGAGTTGATCGGTCTTTCGCTTGCGATCGCTGCAATGCTCGGCCTGTCCGTGCTCTTAATTCGGCGTCTACGCAGCTCCCGGGTACTGGTGGTCACATCGACCATGGACTGGATCTTGCTGGTGGCGCTCCTGGCGCAGGTGGCGCTGGGAATCTGGAGCGCACTGTTCTTCCGCTGGGGCTCGGACTGGTTCTTGTTCACGGCAGCGCCGTGGCTTGAGTCGCTGATCACCTTCCAGCCGGACACGTCGTTTGTCGTCTCCCTGCCATGGGTGGTCAAGCTACACATGCTGGGCGGCTTCGCCATCGTCGCGATCTTCCCGTTCACCCGGCTTGTCCACGTGATCACGGTTCCGATCACGTACCTGTGGCGGCCGTACCAGGTGGTGGTCTGGTACCGGCGCTCCCGTTAGGGCGTGACCCCAAACAGGGAAACGAAACCCAAACGGTTCTGTTCGTCCGGAGCGTGTTGCAACGCATACATACCCCGGTGGTGAATAGTAATTCCATCGCCACATCAGGGGCGTTGGACGTAACTGGTGTGTGGTGGAACGATCGTGTGACCTACCCGGCCGCACGCTAACCCCACAGTCGTACATAGAGCGCTGATGGCATCGACAGATTACGGCGGCAGCGGTCGCGCATACACCGTCCTGAGCATTAACACATTGGCGTTCACCGTGGCTTTCGCCGCCTGGATGACGTACGGCGTGCTTATCACCTTTCTGGTGGACAACGGCGAGTACGACTGGGACAAGGCGCAGATCGGCTGGTTGATCGGGGTTCCGGTCCTCACCGGTTCGCTCATGCGGTTGCCGGCCGGGCTGCTGACAGACAAATACGGTGGCCGCCCCGTCTTCACGATATTTCTGCTCGTCGCCGCGATGCCGATGTTCCTGGTCAGCTACGCAGACTCTTTCCTGGGATTCATGCTCGCAGGTTTGGGTTTCGGCCTTACGGGCGCGACGTTTGCGGTTGGCATCGCTTTCAGCTCTATCTGGTTCCCCAGAGAGCGGCAGGGGTTCACCCTCGGCATATTCGGAGCCGGTAACGCCGGGGCCGCCATCACGAGCATGCTTGCGCCGCCTCTCCTCAAGTCGCTGACCGATGATGGCGCCGACATCGATGAGTGGCGGATGTTGCCGAAGATCTATGCGATCGCACTGGCAATCACCGCCACCCTGTTCTTCCTGCTCACGAAATCCAGAAAAGTTGAAGGCCACGCTGGTCACACGTTAGGGCAGCGTCTGAGGCCGCTTTTCTACATCCGGGTCTGGCGGTTTGGCCTCTACTACTTCCTCGTGTTCGGCGGTTTCGTCGCGCTGGCGCAATGGCTGATCCCCTACTACGTCAACGTGTACACGATGTCATTGGCGAGCGCCGGTTTGATGGCGTCCATATTCACGCTCCCTTCCGGCGTAATCCGGGCGCTTGGCGGGTGGATATCGGACAGGTTTGGAGCTCGTTCAGTCATGTACGGCGTCCTGGGTTTCTGCGCCATCGGATTGATACTTCTTTCTGTGCCTCGCATGGATATCCAGTCACCTGGGGAGGGCATCGTTGCCGCTCGCTCAGGGACGGTGACAAGCGTCACGTCAGAAGAGATCGTTGTCGACGATCGAAGTTACGCCCTGACACCGATGGACGCGCTTGACGAATTTGACCCCGACGCAAATCTGTTGCTCTTTCCAACCTCCGAGTTCTGGCACGAGTCTGCCGTGGAGGTCGGTGACGTGGTCACACGGCGCCAGCTGCTGGCATCCGGCATCAGCCGTATCTTCTTCCAGGCAAATATCTGGGTTTTCACCGGATTGGTTTTCATAGTCGGAATAGCCATGGGTATCGGCAAGGCGGCCGTTTACAAGCACATCCCGGACTACTTCCCTGACGACGTCGCGGTTGTTGGTGGAATAGTGGGAGTCATGGGGGGGCTTGGCGGCTTTGTGCTCCCGGTGATCTTCGGGTACATGTTGCGCGGCACCGGGATCTGGAGCACCAACTGGATGCTCCTTGCGTTGATAAGCGTTGTGTCGCTGATCTGGATGCAGTTCGTTATTCAACGCATGACACGGCAGGCGGACCCGGATCTTGTCCGTCACATTGAAAGTGATAGTTCAGCCGCGACGAGCGGCGGGGATTAATCGTGAGCACCACTTCTTCAGATACGCCCTCCAACGAAGCGCACTGGTTGACGCCCGGTTGGATCGAGGACTGGGATCCCGAAGACAAGGGATCCTGGGAGCGCCGGGGCAAAAAGGTAGCCTGGAAAAACCTGCTCATTTCTATTCCTTCACTCCATCTCGCATTCCTGGTGTGGCTGCTGTGGAGCGCGATCGTCGTGAACATGAACAGCGCGGGGTTCGACTTCACAGTCGGCGAGCTGTTCTGGTTGACGGCGATTCCGGGCCTGACCGGACCGACCTTGAGGATCGCTCACTCGTTCCTCCCGAGTCTGCTAGGTGGGCGCCTTACCCACATCATTAGCGTGGGTTCGCTGCTGATCCCAACCGTGTGGCTGTTCTTCGCAATCCAGGACGTCGATACGTCCTGGAGTACCTTCATGATGATCGGCGCCCTGGCGGGATTTGGCGGCGGCAACTTCGCTTCCTCCATGTCCAATATCAGCTCTTTTTTCCCGCGTCGGCAGCAGGGTCTTGCTCTGGGCCTGAACGCCGGCCTCGGAAACCTCGGCGTCAGTGTGGTTCAGCTGGTAACTCCGCTCATCATTGGCGTTGGCTTCGTCGGCGATTCGATGATCTACCGCGAAGGCAAATTCATAGACGGTGAATGGGTAACGACCGTAGGCGGCACCGTGAAGGATGTCTACCTCCAGAGCGGGCTGCTGATCTGGATCGTACCGATAGTCGCCACCCTGATAGCGGCGACGCTGTTCATGAACAGCATCAAGGCTTTCAGCCTCCCGCTTAAAGACCAGATGGAGATTTTCAAACTCAAGAACACCTGGACCATGACCTGGCTATACACGATGGCCTTCGGATCCTTTATCGGTTACTCGGCGGCGTTTCCGCTGACGATCAAGTTGGTCTACGGCGGGTTGGACGACGCGCCGGAAGGCCTGGCACTGAAATTCGCGTTCCTGGGCCCGTTGGTCGGATCACTGATTCGGCCGATTGGCGGCTGGCTCTCAGACAAGTACACCGGAGCAATAGTCACCCTTGTGGCTGGCATCGGATTGATCATCTCGTCACTGGCGGTGACGGCGTTCACACATCCCACCAGCATGGATTCGTTCCCGTATTTCCTCGGTGTTTTCTTATTGATGTTCTTCTTTACGGGACTCCTAAACGGTTCAACCTTCAGGATGATCGGCGTGATCAAGGAGTTCAATTTCCGGACACGTGGGCCAACGCTCGGTTGGACTTCGGCCGTGGCGGCGTACGGCGCTTTCATCATCCCGATCGTGTTTAAAGGCGCGATCGAGAGAACCAACGCACCGGACCAGGGCCTGTACGGCTTCTGTGTCTTCTACGGCGTCTCGATGGTCATCCTCTGGTACTTCTACCTGCGCAAGGGCGCCGAAGAGTACGGGGCGTAACTGACGTACTTCATCCGGGGTGTGGAGCGAACTACAAGACACCCCGGGTGAAACGGGACGCGTGCCCACGACTACGGTTGGTCAGGCCCGTGTATCAAGACAGTGGCCTCTACGGTCTGAAGTGCGGCGCTAGTCAGTCCCGATAGCGGAGACGGCGGCAAGATCATCCGAAGTGAAGATCTGCTCTTCGTCTCCGAGGCTTGACTCGACGTATGCGTGCGCCACGTCCGCCACGGCGCGGGTGGCACGGCTCGCGCTGCCCTCGGCGCCGATATCTGCCAGGCGGATCGCCGTGTCGGGGTCGTTGTAGGCGAGCATCACGCCGCAGGCGAAGCTGTACTGGATGTCCTGCCACGCCGCGTCTAGGGGCTCCTGGAAATCGTTCGGCGGAAGATCTCCCAGCTCGTTGCTGTCCTTGATGCGTGTGGCGATCCTGGCGCACACGGTCTCAACGTATTCAGCCGCCTGGGTCGCCCTGCGGACCCGAACCGCCTCTTTATGGCTGGAGTAAATCTCGGACGGGTCGTCGTCAAGAAATTTCTTTCCGTCCGGAGCGACGACGCCAAGCAGTTTGACGAGCGTGTCCGGCGAGGGCGTCAGCGCAACCCCCGTGGCGAGACCAAACTGATATGCCGGTACGACGATCTCGCCCAGCAGATCGTCCAGACGGACGGCGGCGGTATCTGAAGTAGGATTCCTGATCAACTCGTTCAGTTTGCTGCCGAACAGGAACTCGATGAAAATCATGTGGCCTCCCCTGGTATTAACGACACAATGTTACGAGTGGCCACCGCGATTCTGTGTGCGGATAGCGTGAGGAGATCCCGGGGGCAACGCACTCCGATTCGAGGAGGCCCCGGTGCGGGCCCGTTCCGCCGCCAACCCGTCAGTATCAGATGTTGAACTGAGGGTCGGCGTATCCATCCAGCTTTTCGAATATCTGTATGCGCCAACGCTGGGAGTCGATGACGAACAGGCGGGAGCGGGCGACATCAAACTTCACCCCGGTCGGGAGGGCGAACTTCGCCTCCAGGTCCAGGCTGGCGACTCGACGGCGGGCCTTGTGGACGTCCGGGTTGCCGCGGACGTACTGCTTCTGCCACTTGGAGAGCTCGATGGCCGCCCCGCCGAGCTCGCTGATAAACCCATACTCTCGGTCGAAGACCTGCACGCGGTTGTTCACCCAGTCGCAGACGTAGATATCGCCGTCAGGATCGACCGCCACGTCCGAAGGGTGATCGAACTGGCCCGGTTCGGATCCGTGCTCCCCGATTGATGAGATGAGGCCTCCGGTTGAGTCAAACTTCTGCACGCGGTGGTTCTTGTGATCGGCCACGTAAACATCGCCGTTTGAATCCACCGCAATGCCCCACGGGGACTGAAACTGGCCCTCAGCGGATCCCTGACTGCCCCACCCGTTCACAAAAGTACCGTCGGTCGTCACCTCTTGAACCCGGTGGTTGAGTGTGTCCACGATAAGCATGTTGCCGGAGGCGTTGAAAACGATCCCGGACGGCCTGTCAAACTGCCCCTCGCCGTTGCCGCCCCCACCGACGTGATTCAGGAACAAACCGTCCCGGTCAAAAACGGTCACGACATTCCGCAACTCGTCCGTCACGTAGACATTTGAATCGAGACCTACCGCGACGCAAGCCGGCCAGGCGCCCCTGAAGAACCTGTCGTTTACCTGGCTGAAAGTGGCCGTTATCTCTTCGTCTTCCGGCACGTCCCCGATGGACAGCCTGAGGACGTCCGTAAATCCTGCGGCCTTTTTCACGATGTATACGTCGTCATCCTCGCCGAACGCTAGGTTGACGATGCCGGTGATCTGCCTGCCACCAACGATGTGACTGAAATCAAACGCCCGTCCCGATGCCGATGTCGTGAGCACTTGGACCTCTTCCGTTTTCCTGGATTCCGAATTCTTTCGTCTGGTTGCGCTGGAGCCAACGTTCGCTCCCATGAATGGGAGACGCCGTTACTTCAGAATGAACTCCGGGTTCTCGAAGGTACCGCCCACGATGGGTACGGGATCGAGGCCCAGCCAGTCTTCGACAAGGCTCGTGTAGACACTTCTGAAGTCCAAATCCGGCACGAGGTCACCCTGGTCCAGATCATTGGCCTTTGTAGACGGATACTGCCCGTACTGGCCGCCCTTTACACCCTTGCCGATAGCGAAACAGACGCCGCCGGCGCCGTGGTCCGTGCCGGAGCCGTTGTCGTACACGCGACGCCCGAACTCCGAGAACAGGAACATCATCACGTTGTCGGCGGCGTTGTGTTCTTCTAGATCGTCGAAGAAATCACGGATGGCCTGCGAGACCTGATTCCACAAAGTGTGGTGGTTACCCAGCTGATCCGCGTGGGTGTCAAAAGAGCCGTGGTCGCAGTAGAAAACCCGGGAGCCGAGCCCTGCCAGATGCACCTGCGCTATGCCCTTCAGCTTTCGGCCGATGGTGGAGTCTGCATACTCGACGGTAGATGAGTATTTCTCCGGCGCAACATTCAGGATCTCGGCTCCTTTGAGGGCGTCCAGGCCGGTCTGCCCCAGGTAATCCATCACCGGCCCTGTGCCGATCGCCGGCGAGTACATGCGCTTGTACCGCCCAAGTACGCGGTTGAGCTTTTCCTCAGGGGTTATGTCGGTCAGAAGTCCGTAGCTATCGATGTTTTCGACGGTGGCCACAGGGACGTTTGGCGCAACCAGGGCGCGGAACAGGGCCGAGCCCATGCTGACGGCGGTGACCACGTTCTCTTTGTCCGGATCAAGTTCGCGTACCACGCGGCCGAGCCAGCCTTCGGTGCCAAGAGTGTCCGGCTCACAGGTGTGCCAGATGTCCATCGATCGGAAATGCGACCGGGGCGAATTCTCGTAGCCCACGCCGTGGATGATCGCTACGTTTCCATCTTTGTACATGTCTCTTATCGGACCCATCGTCGGGTGCAGCCCGATGTCGTCGTCCAGCGTGAGGACCTCATCCTCTCTGACATTCACCGTCGGGCGGTAATCCCGGTAAAGAGGGTCGTTGTACGGCACCACGGTGTTCATGTAGTCGTTGCCGCCCGACAGTTGAAGCACGACCATGACCGGATCCTTTTTCGAGCCGATCTTGTTTGCTCCGTTTTCGATCACGCTAGTCAAAGTCAGTTCCTCTCTGGGTCCGACGGTATGAGCCCGACGTCTGGCGGTTGCCAACAGGGTTGAACGGGGATCTTGCGGCTAGGCGAACTGATACTCCCTGAGGGATACCACTAGCTGGAGAATCTCCGTCACCTTCGCCGCTCCGCCCTGTCCCGGCCGATCATCCTCCCAGTCAAACACGCCAAGTCCCCGTGCGTGGTCCAGAAGTTCCGTGCGTGACTCATCCGGGATTTCGAGCGGCCCCATCACGTCCAGGCAGGCGTCGACCACGTCCTCCGGGTCGCTACCGGACGACTTGATGCGGTCAATTATCTTCGTCACGCCTGGCCGGGACTGATCGCTGATCATCTGTGCGGTGAAATTTGTCCGCTTCATCAGCGTTCCACTATTGATCCACTCGATACCGGAGTGCCAGCCCTCCACGCTCGGCGGGTTGAGAAGCTCCTGGCCCATGAAGCCGATCTGGCTTGCCCAGTTCATCGTTTCGGGCGCCGGTCGATTCGTATCTTCGATAAGGCGGAGGGTGCCTATCACGACCTCGGTCGGATTCTTGACCCGTTTGAACTGGGCGCACTTGAAGAAGTCCGAGTTGAAGACTTTCTTCAGGACGGTCCCCATGTGGTAGTCACTCTCGATGAGTGCGTCGGCGATGAACCGAACCGCTTCCGGGTCGTTGGGCGGCGTAACGGACCACGCCGGCACCTGCGGCTCGTCGGCCACAAAGAAGCTGTACAAGTGCCGTGCGATGAAACCAGCCGTAGCGGGCTTGGACAGAATGATGTCGATGATCTCTTCGCCGTCAAAATTACCCGTGTGTCCCAGGAACGTCTTCTCGCCATAGTCGTGGTCATGCGCCCGGAACTCATACTCCCAGTCCCATCGACCCATGTGGAAGCGCGGGAGCTTGTGTTTGAGCGTCCAGCCGGTGAAGGCGCGAGAGCACTCCCTGACGTCGGTTTCGGTGTAGTTGCCGACGCCCATCGTGAACAGCTCTAGTAGTTCCCTACCCCAGTTTTCGTTCACCGAATCGGCGTGGTTCTCATGGTTATCAAGCCAGTAGATCATCGCTGGGCTCCGCGCCACCGACATGAGGAGATCTTTATACTTTCCGAGCCCCTTCTCACGGAACGAATCGATCATGTCTTCGATCTCGTCGTAATGGTCGACCTTGGCGACGCCTGTTGCGAAAAGCTGATGGTAGAAGAGGCAGAGCTTTTCCTGGAGGGGCGCATTTGTGTTGATCATGCGCCAGACCCAGGGGACGTGCCCCAGACCACCCATCGTCCCCGGCTTCCACCAGAGCGGGTAGTAGCGCAGAAACTCGTATATATCGACCGGTTCCTGGTCGTCCGGGCTGAGAAGCTCTTCCACGGTTGCTTCGTACCCGAGTTCGGCCCTTCGTTCCAGCTCGTCCCGGGACGCCCCGAAGCCTGCCCTGCGCATCAAATGCGCCATCAGCGAAAGGTTCTGGTCTGTCATTTATACGTGCCCCCGTCGTGACATTGATAGCGGAAGTGTAAGGCACGGGCGCGCTAACCGGTGGCACGACCAGATAACTTACGTCGGTGCCATGTACGCGACCCCGGAATTCGGAACGGCCGGCGCGGCCGGAACCAGGCCGCCGGATGACGCGAGTGAACGCCGTCGCGTCTGTCTGACGAAATTCGCCGCAAACCTGGGCGTAACTATGGGTCGGCGGACAGGGTGTTCTCCACGTCCTCTTGAGTAACGGATTGACCAGCTGGCGCAATCCCGTGTCGCTCCGCTAAGTAATCTCGTCCGCGCCCGACTGTCTCCGCCAGGGCTAGCATTACGACCGTGGTGATCACTATCACTCCGCCCGCTGCGAGGTCGGCGTAGAACGCGACGACCAACCCGATCCAGACGCTGAGAAGCCCGAAGGCTATCGACAGCAGTAACGCAGTCCTGAACCCTCGCGCCAGACGCAACGCCGCCAGCACTGGTATCACGATCAGGGCGCCGACCATCAGTACGCCGACGACGCGCATCGATGCCGTCACGGTAGCCCCCGTCAGAACTGCCAGCGCCAGGTTGGTTGCCGTCACCCTGACGCCGCTCACATGTGCCAGATCCTGATCGAACGCGCTCTGCGTAAGTTCCCCAAAAAACGATATGACGAACAGGATTACCACCACGAGCAGTATCCCTATTAACCAGAGATCGCGATCGTTGATGGAGAGGACCGTCCCGAACAGGTAGCCGAAGAAGTCGGCGTTGAAGCCGGATGATTTGCTGATAATGATCACGGCGATCGCGAGCGATGAATACAGGAACACGGCCAGCGCCGCATCGCCCGGCATCCGGCCACGCGCCCGGAGCTGTTCGATGCCCGCGGCCGATGTTGTAGTCGCGATCAATGCGACAAACGTCGGGAAGGTGTTTGTGACAAAACCGATGGCAACGCCCATCAACGCCACGTGCGACAGGGTATCGGCGATCAGCGAGAGACGGCGCAGGACTATGAAAAGGCCGAAGGCCGGCGCAAGTATCGCCACCATCGAGCCACCGATCAGGGCCCGGATCATGAAGGTGTACTGAAATATCTCAGGCAAGGATCAGCTGGCCTTACCTGTGTTCGTGCAGGGCATCGTGAAGAAGGACGTCCACCGGGAAGCCGTACAGCTCCGATAGATGCTCGCCGGTGAGGTGGTGGGGCGCTCCATGGAACACAACGGTGCGGTTTATGCAGGCGCAAACGGTGGCGCCCTGCATCACAGCACCGATGTCGTGGGAGATGAGGAACACGGTCATTCCGTGCTCTTGGTTGAGTGCGGAGATGAGTTCATGGAACCGATCGCGCCCGACCGCGTCCACGCCCGATACCGGCTCGTCTAGGAACAATAATTCGGGGCGTCCAACAATGGCGCGCGCGATCAGTGCTCGCTGCCGCTGACCGATCGACAACGACTCGATGGGCCTGTGTCGCAGGTGTGCAATGCCGGCCACGTCCAGCGCGTCAAGGACGTCCTTTCGCCCGTGCCTCCGGAAAATGGCGAGCGGATCAATCCCCCGGTACAGGCCCTGCTCGACGATCTCTTCCACCGTCGCCGGGAAGCGTGTTCCAAGGCCTTCCACCCTTTGCGGGACGTACCCAACGCGGGACCAGTTCCGGAATCGAGACGAAGACTGCCCGAATAGCTCGACAGAACCGCGCCCGGGTTTCAACAAGCCCAGAGCGAGCCGGAGCAAGGTCGTTTTCCCGCTGCCGTTTGGCCCGAGAATGGCAGCAAAGTCGCCTTCATGAACCTTGAACGACACATCCTCTACGGCCGGCTCTCCCCCGCCGTAGGAGTACCAGGTGCTTTTGAACTCACAGACCGTCGGGCGATTGGACGGGGCATTCTCGCCATCTGATCCCGCCGACCAGAGAGTTGTCTGGCCGTTCTCTAGATCCAGATCGGCCTGTCGCTCCCGGTCCACCTCGTCAGCCCGTTCCACCGTCATGACGCACACTCCAACGCGATCGCAAGGCTCTCCAAGTTCGCGCCCATGAGCGTGAAGTAGGTTTCGCCGTCGTCCTTTTGATCCTGTCTCATGTTCTGGAGACTGTGCAGCGGCAGCGCCTGAACACCCGTCTCCCGAGCCAGCGTGTCGCTCATGCGCTCCGAGTCGATCGGACTCACCAGCACGTAACGAATTCCGGTCTCGGTGATCGCCTCGCTCAAATCGGCAAGCGCCTTCGGGCTGGGTTCGGCCTCCGGGTTGATGCCGCTTATGCCGACGGCGTTCAGATCGTATCGCGCCGCCATGTAGTTGAAACTGTCGTGCGACGTGACAAAGGTATCTCCCCGGCAGGACTGTAGAGTGCTCGAAAACTCGCCGTCCAGCGCCGTCAGATCGGCGATCAGGGCGTTCGTGTTCCCCTCGTATACAAACCTGCCATCGGGATCGACCGCGGTTAGGCCCGCCTCGATGGCGCGCGCCTGCGTTATAGCAAGAACAGGGTCTAACCACATGTGTGGGTCCAGCTCGCCGTCTTCGTGACCGTGGCTGTCTTCGCCACCGTGGCTGTCTTCAGAACCGGCGTCGATATCGTCGGACCCAAAATACCGGGCGTTTGACTCTGAGCTTGCCTGCACAGCGATATCGGGAGCATCCCCCGCCGCAAGTAAGGAATCGACCCACGACTCGAATCCCAGGCCGTTGTAGATAAACAGATCGGCGTTCGCAATATGACGTAGGTCGTCCGGCGTCGGCTCAAAATCGTGCGCGTCGCCTCCGGCCGGCACCACTCCGTCTACCCGTACCCGTTCACCGCCGATGCGTTCCGTGAAGTACTCCCACGGATACATAGAGGCGACGGCGTGAACGGATTCGGGACCGGAGGCGTTACCACCTGCCCCGTCTACAGTGCCCCCGCAGGCCAACCCGATCATCGCCTGTCCAATCGCCGTGAATAATACGATTAATGAGCATTGTTTAATGAGATTCAGTATCAATTAAGATCCCCTGAAATCAATAGACAAATTGCTTCAATACGTCAGACGGCCTGTGAATTCAGGCAGGATCCGCATCGGATGAACACCTCCATCCGATGGCCGACGATCTCGCCCTCGATCTCACGGGTCAGCGATCTGAGCACGCGTTCCACGGTGGTGTCACGAAACTCTTCGATGGCGCCGCAGGTCGTGCAGACGGAGTGGTGATGATGTTCGACACGAGACGGGCTGTAGATCGGCGTGCCGTCGGGCAACGCCAGCTTACAGATCACGTCGGCGTTTACGAGCAGCTTCAGTGTCCGGAAAACTGTTGCTCGCCCGACGCCCGGAAGCTGTCCCGAAATGTCTTCCGCCGTGAACCCGCCGTCTCTGCGCTCGACAGCCGCCACTACCTGACGACGCTGGCCGGTGATCCGGAGGCCGGCGTCTTCCAGGGCGGTGATCGCGTCGTGTTGCGCAGTTGGAGCCGTTGTCATCGGGGTCTCATGTCGGGCGTATCGCAAAACTTATCTAATTGATAGTAAGTATCAATACGTGATCATGCTACCTGCGCTGTTACTACCCGTCAATCGCGTTAACGACCGGTAAGGCGGGTCAGCTCACGCTCGGCGAGGTCCTGGCTCTCGGGATCGTTGAATCCGTACGCGAGGGCCTGATTGAGGTCCCGGATGGCCGTATCGGAGTGGCCCTCCTGCGCTTCGCCCAGCCCCTTTATCAAGTAGAGCACGGCGAGCGAGTCGCCATCCGGATCAGCGCTCAGCGCCTGTCGGGCATAAGAACTCGCCTCGCCGAAACGCTGTTCAAGTAGTGCCGTGATCGCCCGCCCGGTCAGTTGGTCCGTGAGGTCCCGGTTCCTGTCGGAATCCCCTCGTGAGATGAACACCGTGAACAAAAGGAGGACCGCAAAAGCGGTGATGGTCGCCGTGCCTAGCGTCGCCGGACTCGCCTGTCGGATCACCGATCGGGACGCAACGAGACGAGTGTTCAGTCCGTAGGTGTTTTCGGCAGCCGCTCGCGGCGAAAGCCTGAGGGCCAACAAGGTGCCGGCTATCAAGCCGCCGAGGTGCGCCCAGTTGTCAACGCCCGTTGTCGTAAGGCCGAGCGAGACGTTGATGACGATGATGAACGCGAGCCCTCCGAGAGATCCGCGCGCCGCCGAACCAAACACGACCCGGTTCAGATACAGGTAAACGGCAAACGCACCCAGCATCCCGAAAATTGCGCCGCTCGCGCCCGCGCCGACGGTGGGACCGGCTGCATAGCTGGCGACGTTTCCGGCCACGCCCGCCGTCAAGTAGATGGCGAGGAACGCGCGCCAGCCGTAGGAGCGCTCGACAATCCCTCCGAAGACGAGGAGGGAGATGCTGTTCGCCAGCAGGTGGAAGATCCCGATGTGCATGAACACCGGCGTGATCAATCGCCAGAACTGGCCGTCCGCAATTTCGGGACCGTACTTGGCGCCGTATTTGATGAGCACCTCAGCGTCTTCAGAACCGCCGGCTGCCTCGAGTAGCAGGAAATACGCCGCGTTGATCGCCAGCACAGACCACATGGCGGGGTTGGCGCGCAACATGGAGGAGATACCGTCTCGTTCCGGTCCCTGTTGAAACGGGTTCCGTTGGAACATTCAGTGGGCTCCTGTGGCCATGGGATTGGCCCCGATACTTTTGATCGATTTACGGCGCTGACGCCTGATGCCTGTCAGCACCCTGCGTACTTTACGCAGTTGATCCGCAGCGGGACTTGATCCGCGTTTCTTGAAACCCCGGGGGCGTGACGATCTCCCGTCGCTCCGTGTACTCATCTCGCTCGGCTATAAAACGCATAGCGCCACACTATGGCGACAGTCTGGACAGTTTCATCAGCGGCATGGTTGATCCCGCCCTCCAGGGCAGCGTGCGTGAACTGTGCGGCGATGCGATCCTGAGCAAACTGTTCCGGCTGGACGTTCTTCTCCGCCTGCATGTCGACGAACTGGATCCTCTATAGACGATTAGACCGGCTCACGATTTGTTCCAGAGCGACTCCAGGTGATACTGGGGTTGCCAGCCGAGTTGTCCTCGCGCTTTGGTGTTGCTGAACTTGCCGTGCGGCAGATCGGTGAACAACATGTAGGTCTCCACCCTGGTCGGCAGTCGCTCCAGCGGCAACTCCACCGCGCATCTGATAGCGCTTCCGGCGTCCTGCCAGGCGATGCTGTACGGCACCATCATGTCCCTGCCGAGCGACTCCAAACCGCTTCCCCCGGGCCCGTTGCCGATGTCGGCCGGGTCGTATAGGTGGTAGAAGAGCAGCGTTTGTAGATAGATGTCGTGAGTCGTCGTGAAAACGCGGTCGATCTCCTGCCCCAGTGCTTTTGTGTGTGCGTAGAGACGCGTGCCCGGCTGCGGCGGCATATCCGGGTTGAGATCGAAATCCCAGTCTTCGTATCCCGGCCCGGCAAGCTGGAAGTGCGGCCCGGTGTTGATGACGCGCTGGATGCCGTGGGTCACGGCGGCGACCATCATGTTGTAGTTGCCACGTGTGTTGACGTCGAACGCGACGCGACGGTGCGGCCGCAGGACGGAGAGGTTGACGATGGCGTCCATCCCCTCGGCCGAATCGACCACGTCGTCCACGTTTGAGACATCTATTTGACGCCATTCGTGGGTCGTCTCCGGCGGCTCGCCGATGTCCGTGATTCGCAGCCGGTGCCGATCGCCAAGTGCGTCCACCACCCATGGCCCCAGCATCCCATTTCCGCCAAGAATCAAGATGTTCATCAGGCCACTCCCTGCCCTTTCCAGAGTCCAAGTATCGATGCCGCGCCCTTGAGGAGGAATCGTCGGTTCGGGATTGGGGATTGCACATGGATCGTCCGGAACGAGGCCGGGTGAGGTGAACCGGCCGACTGGGCGCCCGCCGCAAGGTCTGCGATGAGCGCCGCGTTGAGCGCCGTACGCAGGTCGTCTCCGGCCAGCGCTGCGGTCGATCCCGAGGCAACCGCTGCAGCCGTGTCGCCGTCGACCAGCGGGAATCCGAGTCTCAGGTTGGCAATCTTGATGCCGCCTTCCCGGCCGAACTCCCGGCAGACGTACTCGGACAGGTGCGCCGAGAGGATCACGGGTTCAACGGACGGGGTCGAGCGCCAGTTTTCGGTGACGGTCAGGTTCTCGGGGTAGTCGGAGAGCAGTTTCAATGTGCTCAGGTTGATGAAGCGTGGAACGCCGGCGGAACGCGCTGCAGTGAGCAGGTTGTAGGTGCAACGGGTGTGCTGATCGAGGAGGTCGGACGCCGAGGCGAAGTGCCCGCCGTATCCGATGTGGACGATGCCGTCTATGCCGTCAACAAGACGATCCGTGGAGTCGTCGTCGCCAAGATCGCAGGTGATCACGTGCTCGTGGCCCTTAGCATGTTCGGAGAGATCGGTGAGAACCAGGTCGTTGTCCGGGGCTAACAGACCGGCGACGGATCGGCCAAAATCGCTCGTGGCCGAGGTCAATAACAGGCGCAACTTGGGCCTCCGGGTTGTGGCGGGACGTGGTTGGTTAGTCGATGTGCCGCGGGACTGGGATAACCGTCGCACGTGGCACGGGACAGCTTAGGCCCAGCCAGTGTCCGCCTCAAGCTGGTAAGCGATTATTTGATAGCCTCACAGGACCGTAGTGGCCGGTCGTGTACCCCGAACTACACCTGCAAGAATCGTACAAAGGATCGCGCGGTGAAGATCACAAAGATAGAGACCATCATCCTGAAGGACATCTGGCCGGTCACCTGGGTCCAGATACATACCGATGACAGCATCGTCGGCCTTGGAGAGGTGTGGGTGAACGGCACCGGATCCGTGGCAACCTACGTGGCGGAGGTGCTCGCCCCGGAACTGCTGGGCAAAGACCCGAGGGATATCGAACGCCACTGGGCGCGCATGTACTACGTGGGCCGCTCCACCGGAAATCGAGGCGTCAACATGCTCGCCATGTCCGCCGTCGATATCGCACTGTGGGACATTTATGCGCAGTCCGCGGGCGTCCCGCTTTACCAGGTGCTGGGCGGCAAGTTCAGGGAGCGCATCCGGGTCTACAACACATGCTTTGACCCGATTATGCCCCACAGCGGATCGAACGACGATAGCGGCCTCTACGACCTGAAGGCGCAGTGGGAGGACCCGGGCGCGCTCGCGGAGTCCCTGCTGGCCGATGGCGTCACTGCGATGAAGATCTGGCCCTTCGACCGCTACGCCGATAAGAGCAACGGACAATTCATTGGCACCGAAGACCTAGAGGCTGCGACGCGCCCTTTCCGAGAGATCAGAGAAGCAGTCGGAAACCGGATCGATATAGCGCTGGAGTTGCACAACCGCTGGAACCTGCCAGCCTCTAAACAGATCGCCAGGTCCGTCGAGCCGTACAACGCCATGTGGATAGAAGACGCCATGCCGCTGAATAACATCGACAGCCTGAAAGAGTTAAAGGACTCGACCACGGTTCCGGTCTGCGCTTCAGAAACAATATCGACCCGCTGGGGGTTCCGCGACGTATTCGAGAAGCACGCCACAGACATCGTCATGATCGACGTGACATGGGTCGGCGGGCTGAGTGAGGCCCGAAAGATCGGATACGCTGCCGAGACGTACGGGCTGCCGTTCGCCCCGCACGACGCCTCCGGCCCGGTGACGCTGATGGCATCGACGCACCTGGACATGCATCTGCCGAACGCCGTGGTCCAGGAGACCGTCCGTGCCTTCATGAGGACCTGGTATGCCGATGTGGTTGATGTGCTGCCGGTCATCGAGGACGGCCACATCTCGGCCCCGGACACGCCGGGACTTGGGATGAAGCTGTTGCCCGGAGTTATGGATCGGCCGGACGCTGATGTCACGGCGACCACACTCTAGACTGGCGCAAAAAAAATCCCCCGAACGATATCCGAGGGATTGCTTTATTCGGAGTTCGAGAGCCGGGTTTACGGTTCGATTCCAAGTCCGTCTACTGCGTTGAGAAGGCGACGAAATGCCGATACGGTGCGCTTCCAACTTGTGCGCAACACGCCGGTTCGCTCGTCGGTGGTCGGAGAAGGGATTTGTGTCGTGGTAGCCATGGTTCGTTTCCGCTGCTGTGTGCCGGTGCCAGGATTGAATTGGCCCGGGAGCGGATGGCAATAAAAAAACCCCCGGGATCACATATCCGCAGGGGCCGCACAGAACGCTGTGGTTCTCAACCAGTCAGCGCGCGGTTACTCCTCCCCTGCGGGTGGTACAACAACAAGTACACATGGCTGATCGGTATTTCACAGTAACGCCATTGTAGACCTAGGGCCCGTTATTTCAAAACCGGGCCTTCACCCAACCGTTGGCGGGGGATATCCACGCTCGGAGTTAGAGGGCGTGTATCCCGAGCAAATCGGTCACGTTTGCGCCCAGAACGCGGTCCATATCGGCATCGCTCAAATTGCCCTCACGTACCCCACGTATCGCCCTGCCCTGCCGGATGAGTGGGAAATCGCTGCCGAACAGGATGCGATCGGCGCCGGTGGCAATTGCCGAAACGGCGTACACTTCCGGCCGGTAGAGGTACGGCGTGGCGGCGCTATCGAAGTAGACGTTAGAGAGCGACTCTGTGACCTCTGGCATAAGGGCGTAATACGGGAGTCCGCCGCCGAAATGGGCGAATATGAAAGCTACTTCCGGGAAGGCGGTGGCCAACCTGAGCAACCGGTCCGGGGTCGTTGCGCCCTTGCCTGGGTAATCGTGACCGATCAGCTCAGAGGCGTGCACGACGACCGGGATTGCTGCTTCCATTGCGAGACCCGCCACACGGCGCATACCTTCGGCGTCTTCCGGACTCCAGTTCTGTGTATCTGCATGCAATTCCCCGATCCCCCGCGCTCCCGCCACGAGGCAGCGTTCAGCTTCCTTTACGGCCTCGACTCCCCAGCCCGGGTCCACGCTGCAAAAAGGAATGATGCGGCCGGGATGATCGATGGCGGTGGAGAGCAGGTAATCGTTGGAAAGCCGGGCGGCGTCCTGATCGGTCCAGCCGTATCCCAGAGCCACCGACAGGTCGACACCGGCGCTGTCCATTTCGGCAACCAGTTCCCCGGATGAAACCGACAACGCCGCCGTATCGTCGAACAAAGCGGCGAACGTGCGATCAGTCGCCAGCCAACGCTCTCGTTGCTCACGGAACTCGCCCGGGAGGATGTGTGTGTGGGAGTCGACTATCAAGACGCTTTGCGGGTCGCCGATGGACCTGAAGAACACACGGTCATTGCTATACTTTCGAGACGAATTCACGTTGGCGCACGGAAATCAACAACCCGCAAGCGCCACGACTTACTTTACCCGACGTTCAACCAGGGGAGGCCCGATGGCGAACCCCGCCGTATCCCCAGCGATCTCACACACCACGCCGAAGATGGGCGTGGTCGCTGCGTTGTACACGACACCGGAAACGGTGATCGAGGATTACGGCCGTTTGCTCAAGCTGGCCAACTACCAGGACGCGCTGGCCCCGGGCATACAAACACTACTCAAGATCAATCTGTCGTGGCAGCACTACTACCCCGCTTGCTCCACAACGCCGTGGCAGATGGACGGGGTGATCCAGCGGCTTGAAGCGGACGGATACGACGATCTGATGGCCGCCCACAACGGGACGGTCGTGGTTGACCCGTTCGAAGGAGAGATCCGCAACAAGCACAAGGTTGTCGAGGAAAAGCACGGGATCCCGTCCATCACTCTGGACGTGGAGCCAAACCGCTGGGTTCCGTACGTACCGAAGGGCGAGATGCTGGTGCTGAACGAAGTCTTCCCCGACGGCCTGTTCATCCCCGAGACCTTTGCCGGGAAGAACATCATCCACCTCCCGACGGTCAAGACACACGTGTTCACACAGATGACGGGAGCAATGAAAAACGCCTTCGGGGGTTTGCTGCACCGCAATCGCCACTGGACGCATGCCGTGATCCACGAAACGCTGGTTGATTTGCTGACCATCCAGAAGGAGATCCACCCGGGGTTGTTCGCCGTGATGGACGGCACATTTGCCGGGGCCGGACCGGGCCCGCGGGCGATGCGTTGGCACGAGAAGAACCTGATCCTGGCGAGCGCAGACCAGGTGGCGATCGACGCCACAGCCGCAAGGATGATGGGAATGGACCCGATGTCGCTGCCCAAGATACGGCTGGCGCATGAGCGTGGCCTAGGGGTTGGCAATCCGTCCGAGATCGAGATCGTCGGCGAGGATGTTTCAAAAGTGAACTGGGGCTTTGCTAGCGGGCAGAGTACGTTTGCCAGTCGAGGCCAGAAGCTGATCTACCATGGCCCGTTGAAGCCGCTTGAACGCATCCTGCTGCGTAGCTTCGTCGCGCCCTGGGCTTTTTTCGCCTCGAACGTCTATCACAACTCGTTCTGGCTGCGCTTTATCGGCCGCAAGCGGGTCGCAGAGGCGATGAAGACCGGCTGGGGACGGCTCTTCCAGAGCTACTGAGGCGAGTGCGACGTGTGCGGTGCTGGACTGCCGTTCGATACATGTGAGGAGACGAGGATGAGATCAAAGCCAGAAATTGCCGTCGTGGGAACCTGGTTACTCATGGCGAACGCGAGGGCGAACGCCATCATCTTCGTCGTCGTCTCGGTGAAGTTGTCTGCGACCATGGACCTGACCGCCTCGGAGAACGACCTTCTTGTCGGATTGTCGATTATCTCCACATCCATATTGGCGGTTTGGGTTGGTCGTCGAAGTGTTCGGGGCGGCTGTTCCAGAGCCATTAGGCCGGGAGTGACAAATGTCCTCTTCGCCTTCCCCAATAAACCCGTCGTTACCGGCTAGGCCCCTTCTTCCGGGTGTTCGTCGCCCCAGGGCCACTCGTTGTGGGCGAACACTCCCAGATCGCGGCCCTGGTGCACGTGGACGATCAGTTCTTGGCGGTCGATCCCCACGGCGTCGATCAGGTCCTCATCGATCATCTCGACAATGTCCTGGATGCCCTCTTGCGTCAGGCTCTCGGACACGATGAGTGTGGCGTGTACCACGGGCGAGGCGTAGTGAATGTCCAACCGACCCACGGGCGATGCTTCCTCGATCACCGTGTAGCACTCTGAATTGGGTGTGCGCGTCTCGCGCTGGAAGTAAAAACCGGGCATGGCTAGCTGCGCACCTGACCGTCGCCACGGACGACCCACTTGTATGTGGTGATCTCCCGCAGACCCAACGGGCCGCGAGCGTGCAGTCGATCCGTGCTGACTGCGACTTCTGCACCAAGTCCAAACTCGCCGCCATCATGAAAGTAGGTCGAGGCGTTCGAGAACACGGCGGCAGCGTCCACGGTGGAGAGGAACCACTCACTCGTGTCCTTATCCTCCGTGACAATGGCCTCGGAGTGGCTCGATCCAAACCTGTCGATATGGTCGAGCGCATCGTCTATGGAATCGACCACCTTCACGGCGGCCACAAGCGCCAGGAACTCCTGTCCGTAGTCGTCGTCTCCAGCGCTTCGCAACGAGTCCCCGCCTAGCGCTGGCTCAAGGATGGCGAGCGAACGCCCGTCGCACCTGACCTCGACACCCCGGTCGATCAATCCCTTCACGATGGGCGGCAGGTAGTTGGGAGCCACCTTCTCGTGGATAAGCAAAGTGTCCAGCGCATTGCACACGCTTGGGCGTTGTGTTTTGGCGTTAACTACGATGGCGACGGCCTTCTCAAGGTCGGCCGCGACGTCCACGTATGTGTGGCACACGCCGATGCCGCCCGTGATGGCGGGCACGCGGGCGTCTTCCCGTACACGGTTGATGAGCGCTTCACCGCCGCGTGGAATCAGGAGGTCGATCAACCCCCGGGCCTTGAGCATCTCGTCGACGATGGCGCGATCGGTTGAGTCGATGAACTGGATGGCGTCGGCGGGAAGCCCGGACGATTCCAGGGCGTCCCGGGCGATCCCGGCGAGCACCTTGTTGGAATGGATGGCTTCACGGCCACCCCTGAGGATGACCGTATTGCCGGCTTTCAAACAGAGCGCGGCGATATCGATCGTCACGTTGGGGCGGCTCTCGTAGATCACGCCGATCAGGCCCAGGGGCGCACGGACGCGCTCGATATCCAGTCCGTTTGGTCGTGTGTACTCCTCGATCTGCTCCCGGACCGGATCGTCCAGCGATGCGACGTGCCTGACGTCCGAGACGATCTTTTTGATCCCCTCCGCGTCCAATCGTAAACGGTCGACTATGTGATCGCCCAATCCGTTGGACCCTGCGGCGGAAACGTCGAGCAGATTTGCGGCCACGATCTCGTCGTTCCGCGCCTCGAGAGCACCGGCTAGCGCCGCCAGGAAATCGTTCTTTTGGTCCGTGTCCGCCGCGGCGAGCGTCTTGCCGGCTGCGCGCGCTGCAACTGCCTGCTCGTTAAATCGTGATCCGTTGCTTACAGTCATCGTTCCGCCGCCCTTTCCGTAGATTCCGAGTCGGCGTCCGTCGTGGTTTCGTGTCCGTTGCCCGCCAGGGCCATGTTGTTGCGATGGACGATATCAGGCCCGTACCCGTAACCGAGAATCGATTCGATCCTGTCCGAACGAACCCCCAGGATCCGTTCGATATCGGTTGATCGGTAGTTGGTGATACCCCATGCCACGACGTCGCCCGCCTGTTCGAGAATCGAGATGTTGGCGCCGCGCTCAAACGAACCGTCCACGCGCAGGACGCCGGCCGGCAGCAGACTGTTGCCGCCGTACTGGAGGGCCTTTGTTGCGCCGGCATCGATGACGACACCACCCCTGCTGCTGGCCTTGCCGGTGAGCAGAAAGCGTTTCCAGCCCTCGACGCGATCCGTGGTCGGCTTGAAGCGCGTCCCGATGCCCTCGCCGTTTGCGATGCGCCCTATCACGCCGGGAGTTCTTCCCGCCGCGATCACCGTGTAAGCACCGAAGCGGGTCGCCATGCGGGCAGCCTCCACCTTACTACGCATGCCACCCTGCCCTCTTCCGTCACGCGCATCTCCCGCCATCGCCTCGATCCGGTCGTCGATATGCACTACCGATTCGATCCGTTTGGCCGTCTTATCAACGTTCGGGTCGGCCGTGAACAGGCCGTCCTCGTGGCCCAGCAACAGGAGGCCGTCGGCGTTGACGGCATTCGCGATTGAAGCGGACAGGCGATCGTTGTCGCCGAACACATCACCCTCCAGCTCTTCCACGGTTACGACATCGTTCTCGTTGATGATCGGCACGGCGCCGATGTTCAGGATGGATTCCAACGTATTGCGCACGTTGAGGTAGCGTTGCCGGTTTGCGATATCGGGCCGTGAGATCAGGGTCTGCGCCACGGCAATGTCGTGTTCTGCGAATAGTTCGTCATAGGTGCGCATGAGCTCCGGCATCCCAAGCGCCGCCAGCACCTGCCGGCCCGGCACATCGCCATTTCCGGGTTGCCCGATTCCGGGTTGTCTTGCCACGACCCTGCGTCCGCCAGCCACGGCGCCGGAAGTGACGACCAGAACCTCATGCCCGTCTTTGATGAGCGACGCCATTTGCCCAACGAGGTCAGCCATGATCTCGATATCAAGCGTCTCGCCGCCGCCGGTCAACAGGTTTGTGCCCAGTTTGACAACGAGACGGTTGGGCCGGTCTTGGACGCGCGCGGACTTGCTGCCTTGTGCACTCATAAAAAGATCGTCTGGAAGGGGTTGGTTAGCCGTAAAAACGGCGCGTTTGGCCCGTGTTCGACTCGTGTTCGCTCGGGATGGATTCGCGCCACTTTGAATTATACCGGCCCTTTTGCCCCCGATTCGCCCCGCATTTACCTGGATTTACTGATCTAACCCGTGATGACACGATAGCGAAACGGACCAACCTGTTGTTATGATCAATGGGTAGCTGGGCCAGCAAACGATGCTGGTTTATTGGCGTGCTAGTCAGGTTAGTGGAAACGACTGGATGACCCTTTCAGCCCTCCTGCCTCTGCTCTCAGAGAGTGAGCGGTTCCAGGAGCTGATACACCGTCTCCGGGCGCCCAGATCCCGGGAGGTGTTGATTGCGCCCGATGCGCCTACACCCTATGCGGTGGGAGCGCTGTGGCGCTCATTGGGCGCGCCTATCGTCGTAGTCACGCCGCAGCCGGAGTCGGCACGCCGCCTCACCGCCCAGCTGTACACATGGCTCGGTGATAATGCCCCTATCTACCAGTTCGCTGAGAACGAAACCCTCCCGTATGAGCGTCTGAGCCCGGACCGCGGTGCCACGCATCAACGGCTCCGATCCCTCGCCGCCCTTGAAGACCGCCTGGCGCCCCGCCCTCCCCTCGTCGTCGTATCCGCCCTGGCCCTTTCACAGAAAACGCTGGACCCGAAAACGTTCCGGGCCGGTTCATACCGGGTCGAGGTGGGCGACGTGTCCGCCCCGGCCAAGCTCGTGGAGACATGGATCGAGATCGGGTATGAGGTTGAGCCCACGGTCGAGGTTCCCGGCACGATAAGCCGGCGTGGGGGCATCCTGGACGTGTTCCCGGTCTCGTCAGATGTCCCGTATCGCATCGAATTCTTCGGCGACGAGGTGGACAGCATCCGGGTGTTCGACCCGGAGACGCAGCGCTCCGTCGAGCCGGCGGCTGTTGTCACCATCGTGCCGGCCGAAGAAACTCTTCCCCTGCGTTCAGACGGCGGACGGGTCGAAGATCTGATCACCGGACTCGACTTCTCCGGGCGGGCCGCCCGCGTGGAAGACCGGATCACGGAAGAACTGGGCCGGGTGCTTCGCGGCGAGATGCGCGAGGAGCTGTCCTACTACTCCGGGCTTTTCAACCACGGCTCGTTGTTCGACTTCATGCCGCCGGGAGCGCTCCTGGTGACGCTGCGCCCCAGCGCCATCGAAGAGGCCTCTCGGTCGGCGAACCGACGCATGGAGCAGCTCAGGATCACCAAGGCCACACGGGGCGAGATCCCGGGTGGATTTCCACTGCCCCACCTCGAATGGGGCCTGATGGCCGACGCCATGAACGGCCGCGAGCGTTCGGTCGCCATTTCGCCGTTCGGAGTCGACGACGACCGGCTTCCAGGTTCCGCCGAACGACTGCCGTTTGAGATATCCTCGTTTTCCGGCGGCGAGGCGGAAAAGGCGCTGGAGGAGATCGAACGCCGCCGAGCCGCGGGATACCGGGTTGTTGTGCTGACGCAGCACGCTGAACGGTTGGCCGAAATGGCGCACGAGAAGGGGCTGCCCCACGCCGTGGCGAAGGGCCCTCTAAAGGAACCAGAACCCGGCACGGCGATCTTTGTGCAGGGGCAGTTGCGCGAAGGTTTCGTGATGGCACCCATCGGCGAGAGCCCGTTAACGCTGCTCACGGACCGGGAAGTGTTTGGCGTCTCCAAGGAACGCCGCAGGATTCGGCGGAGGCCGATACGTAGGGGCGTAAAATTGAGCGATCTGCGGCCCGGTGTGTATGTGGTCCACGTTGAACACGGTGTCGGCAGGTTCATCGGGGCCGAGGCAGCAAAAGACGAGGGACGCGAGTATCTGCTGGTCGAGTACGCAGATGACGATCGGCTCTACGTTCCCACGGAGCATGTCGACCGCCTGAGCCTATACCGCAGCGCTGCCGACGTGCCGCCAAGACTCACACGTCTGGGCACCCAGGAATGGACGCGCACCAAGGCCCGCGTGCGTCGCGCCACGGAGCAGATCGCCGCCGACCTTATCGCCCTGTACGCTTCCCGTGAGGTTGTGCCGGGATTGCAGGCTAATCGCGATACGCCGTGGCAGGACAGGCTTGAGGCCAGTTTCCCGTTTGAGGAGACGTCGGACCAGCTATCGGCCATCGCCGATGTGAAGACCGACCTGGAAGCCCCGCGGCCGATGGACCGGCTGATATGCGGGGACGTCGGGTACGGGAAGACGGAGGTGGCGTTGAGGGCGGCGTTCAAGGTCGTTGAGAGCGGCAGGCAGGTGGCAATGCTTGTCCCGACGACGATCCTCGCGCAACAGCACTACCAGACTTTCGCTGAACGTCTGAGCGCTTTTCCGGTGAGAGTGGATGTGCTGAGTCGGTTCCGGACCAACGAAGAGCAGCGCGACATCGCCGCCGGTGTCCGGTCCGGCGATATCGATATCTGCATCGGCACGCACCGCATGTTGCAGCGTGACATATCGTTCAAAAACCTGGGCATGGTGGTGATCGACGAAGAGCAGCGATTTGGCGTGATCCACAAGGAACGCCTCAAGCAGTTCCGCTCAGAGGTCGACGTGCTCGCTATGTCCGCCACGCCGATACCCCGCACGCTCCACCTCTCGCTCTCCGGCGTGCGGGACATGAGCACGATGGAGACGCCGCCGGACGAGCGTCTGTCCATCAAGACCTATGTCTCCGAGGAGAGCAACGATCTGATCCGCGAGGCCGTGCTGCGTGAGATGGACCGCGGCGGACAGGTGTTCTTCGTCCACAACCGCGTCAAGAACATCGAGCACACGGCGTACAAGCTCCAGCAGATGGCCCCCGAAGCGAGGATCGTCATCGGCCACGGCCAGATGCGCGAGGACAACCTGGAAAAGGTGATGACCGCGTTTGCGGCGCACGAGTTCGACGTCCTCGTCTGCACGACCATCATCGAGAGTGGACTGGACCTGCCCAACGTTAATACGCTCATCGTTGACCGTGCAGACATGTTCGGTCTGTCACAGCTTTACCAGCTCCGTGGCCGCGTCGGTCGCGGCACCAACCGGGCGTACTCGTATTTCCTCGTCCCGAAGGGCAAGCAACTCACCGAACAGGCGGACCAGAGACTTAACACCATTCTGGCCGCCACCGAGCTCGGCGCCGGGTTCCGGATAGCGATGCGCGACCTTGAGATCAGGGGCGCCGGCAACATCCTCGGCGACCAGCAGAGCGGGCACATCGCGGCGATCGGATTCGATCTCTACAACTCGCTCCTGTCCCGGGCCGTTCAGGCGGCGCGTGCGCTGCGCGAAGGCAAGGACGCCCCGGACGAAGTCCCCGGGTTCTCCACGACGCGGATCGATCTCGGGGTCGAGGCACTGGTGCCCGACTACTACGTTGAGGACCTGGTGGAGCGCCTGGACATATATCAACGCCTGGCCGCCATCCGGTCGCTGGATCAAGTAGAAGAACTTGAAGAGGAGCTGGAGGACCGGTTCGGACGAATCCCGGGGCCGACAGCGGTCCTGCTCTACACGGCCAGGGTCCGCGTCCTGTCCGAGACCTGTGGCGTGAACACGGTGGTCGCCACCGATAAGCGCATCACCCTCTCGCTCGACGAAGCGACGGGCGGCGCGCGAAGGGTCCTGCAAAAAGTGCTCAAACGGGGTGTGACGGTGGGTCACATGCAGATCCGGCTTGACATAGATCGCGAAGATCCGGGGTGGCGGGAAGAGCTGATCTGGACGCTTGAGGAGCTTGGCCGCTTCCGGCAGCAGTTCCTTTCCGTGCTGGCGGATGCGGGCGCCGCTGCGGGTGGAACCTAGCGGCTATTCCCCGGGCGAGATCCTGAGAGCCTTCAATACCGCCGGAAACTCTTCCAGCGTTGTGATGCGCGGGCAGTCATCGTAATCGGTAGCCGCCGAATGACGGTCGATCAGGACCGGATTTAACCCAGCGGCGCGCGCTCCATCGATGTCGGTCTCTAACTGATCTCCGACGTGGACCGCCTGTATGGGGTCAACTCCGGCCCGGGACAGCGCCGCACGGAACATCTGTGGGTCCGGCTTGCTCGCCCCCACATCCATCGAGCTCAGGGTGAAGTCCACGCTATCCCGGAACCCCATGGTCTCGGCCACGTCCTCTCCCGGGCGGCTCATGTTCGTAATCACGCCGATCACGTAGCCATCGGCTCGTAAAGAATCCAGGGCCGGCGTTACGTCCGGGTAGAGGGCGAAACCGTACTCCTGCCTCCGCACCGCCCTCCAGACATCGCCGGCGGTCTGAAGATCCACGTCGTGGCCGGCGCCCCGCAGGATCAACTGCTCGTAACGCGCAAAGAAATCCGATTGTGCCTCGGCCGTGAGCGCGCTCAATGGCGCTTGCGCCGTCTGCTCCGCCATCAGCGAATCAGCCATCGCGTACCCGGCGTCGATGCCGTCCTTATCAGACGTCAGGCCCTGAGTACCCATGGCACGCCCCTGGATCACTTCTCTGGGAGGATCGAAACCAATAAGCGTGTCATACAGGTCGAAAAAGACGGCGCGAATATGAGATGTCACGCCGGAAATCCTACAACGTCCGCCCAACCCGTTACTTGCCCCGAGGGCGACATGAACCGTCAGACACCAGCCGGGTGGCGTCATTCAGGCAACTTTCGCACAGGAGATCCCCGTTCCTGTTGCAATGTACGCAACATGCCGGGAACAACGTATCCGTGGATGTGGTTATCACCTGACTCACCAGGTTCTCAATCCTCATATTCACACCCACACTATTGACCGGTCAGGACCGTAAAATGGAGTCCTCGTCGGGCGCCGTCCCGCACGCGAGCGACTACCAGCCGAATGGCGAATCCTGGAGGTGCATCTCAATGGAACTGACCGTCACCGCCAAGAACCTGCCGTCCAGCCCCGCCGTAAACGAGTACGCCGAGAAACGGCTTGCAAAGGTGGCGAGTCGCCTGCGGGGTGATGTGCCCGTCCGACTTGTGCTGCGCAAAGAAGGTACGAAAATTGCTTCAGACAGGTTTGTCGCAGAGGTGACGGTGGCGCTGAAACGCAGCACGGTGCTCAGGGCGGAAGAACGCGCCGAGGACCTTTACATCGCAATTGACACCCTTACCGATGTCCTTGCGCGACAGATTCGACGCTACCGCACACGACACTCCAAACGCCGGACCAGTTTCACGGAGTGGGAAGCGACGGTTCTCCAAGAATTGACGCCTGTAGATGCTTCATCTGAGACTTCAGCAACACCCGCAGGCGCCGATGTTGCCGTGGCTGATGATGGCGAGACGGTGTCCGAGCTTGAAGACGGGCGCATTGTGCGCACCAAGACGCACGAGATGGCGCCGATGTCCGTGGAAGAGGCGTCCAGCCGGATGGAACTGCTGGGTCACAGTTTCTTTGTTTTCCAGAACGTGACGGACCGCAACATCAGCGTCATCTACAGGCGACATGACGGTGATTACGGGCTGATCGTGCCCGACGCGGTTTCCTAGTTAACGGACGACCTCACGCCGAGCGGATCCGGAACGCCGCCTCGCACGATGGGCATCTGATGGCTCCGGCGCCTGCGTTCAACCGCTTTCCGCAATACGGGCAGTAGTTGATCTGGCGCCGCTTCGGTCTCTCAAGGGGGGAAAGGCGCTGGAGCACCGGGAGGATGATCGAGACCGCCACCGTGAGGATGGCGACCACGCCGACGGTCTGAGGGGTCGCTGCGTTGCCCACACGCTCCCAGATAGCGCCGATCAGGAACGCCGCCAGCAGGCCACTCAGTGGATACGCCACGGTCTTCAACCATCGGTAGCGCGCCAGCGTCTGTGCCATCGACACCAGGGACCAGTGCGTCAGCGCGACCCCGAGGATTATGGCGCTTGCCCCCGTCCTCATTATGTCGTTGGACGAGAAGTCATCCCAGATCGCGACTATCGATACGGCGAAACCGAGGATCGAAACCATGATCGCCAGTGGACCGACCAGGTGGCTTCTCCCTTTCTCCAGGGCGATTCCGTTCGCCAGGGTAAGAACGCTCGCCGCCGCCACGGCGAGAGCGGTCAGAAGTATCTGCCCGTCTGTTTCACCGAATTCACCTATGAGCAGCGAGGAGACCGCAAGCGCAGCGCTGATCAGTACCGAGACGATCAGCACCTGCAGTCCGGTGCGTTTCGGGTGGAAGGATGTCGAGAACATGGCTTTCAGTATCTCATCCCGTTACCTGCTGACGACGGGCGGGCCGGGATCCCGGTATTCGTAGATCGCGACGGGCCATTCCTCATACACGAGCGTAAGTCCGTAGCTCTCCATCCTCCGGAATTTTGCCGTACCGATGCCGGGGTAGTGTGTGCGTTCCAACTCGCCCACATAGACGTATTTCACGTCGTACTTCCGGAGCAGATTTACGGCCGCCAGCTCATGGGGCGTGGAGTAAAAGTTATCGACTTCATACCGACGTTGTACGACGTCAAATTCAAACCCCGGCCGCTGCTGGATCTGGTGCCACTCCCACCCTATAACGGCGGGCAGGCCGGTATAAATGGAGACGCGATTGCCCCACCCGTACAAAGCGCTAATCCCTTCGACGATTATCGGCGAACCCTCGACGTTCTCCTCCAACCATCGGATGCCTTTGACGTCATCGCCGAGTGCCAAGGGGCCCTGTTGCTCGAAAAGCACCGCATCGGCCATAAAAGCCGTGCCGTCCAGCCCGGATTCATGTGTGTTGATTCGGTCCGAAATCCGGGCTGGCGTCGCCAGTGCCGGGTAGATCAATCCGATCGCAAGCATCAGGACGAATACGCCGATCCCCGCTCCCCTGACGCGCTTCCAGGTGAGGAACTCCCCACCGGAGAACGCCGATTCGCCGAACGCCCAAAGTCGCCACAACAGGTACGCGCTTGCGATACCGAAAAGGATCCAGGCCTGCAGGTAGAACTTGAACACCGTGTTCTGACGCGATATGTCGTCATTCAATAAGAACAGTTCAGGGAACGCACCGAGCCCGAGCGCCACCGCCGCAATCGCCGTCACCATCCCGAGCTCCATCCGGTCTGCAACACGCTGACGATAGGCCAACAACCAGACAAATGCCAACAAGCCGGTGCCGATCAGTGTGAACGCGAGCGTCGCATGCCCGGTGTGGACGATCACGGCGAGAAGAGCGGTGGCCAGCCCGATCACCGAGGCCGTGACGGGGGGCGCGTTCCGCATCCAGTTGGGCGCCAGATCGGTCGACTCACCGGACCGCAAAACACGCTTGATCTCCACAGCGAGATAGGCGGCGATGCCGAGCAAGAAGATACCGTAGATGGTCATGTATCGCCACAGAGGACTCAGAATTTCGTTCCGATCGAGTCCGACTTCGACCTCGTATCGCTGGTGGAACGGCAGGAACAGTGCGTAACTCAGAACACCCACGAAAATCACCCTTCCGGTTCCGTGAGCCAACCTTGACCGGATGGTCCCCCCCCTAGACAGCAACTCCCCGGCGATCAGGGCTATCGCGATGAAACCCATAGATGTCGGGAAGTCCCAGGCGTTGATGATCCGCAGCGCGCCCACGCTCAAGCCCAGCACAGCTAATCCTGCGATGGCCGTTGCGGACCCGCCTTTGGGAACAGATGTAGCTCGAAGGAACGCGGAGATAGCCAGCCCGACGGTCAGCAAAGCGAACGGTATGGCGATCAGATGGGCGTGGAGATCCGCGAAGAGGAAGCTGAAGAACGGGAACTCAGTGATCTCGTTGCCGCCGGAATCCCAGGCGTACATACGGGAGCTGCGCCAGAAGTCGAACTCCCCGAACGGACGCCCCTCAAACAGTACGCGGTTCGTCCCGGATACCACCTGGAACAAGCCGTCCATGTTGCCGATGATCGTCACGAACAGGGCGCCGATCAGCCCCGCTACCACCGCCGACGTCGCGCCCGTTTTCACGGCGCCCGGGCGCAACAACTGAGCACGCTCGACGAGCCCGTGCACCACGGTGAACGCTCCCCCAACGGTCATTGCGGCCAGCATCGGGATCGCAAGGTTGTACGCAACGGAAGGCACGATCCCCGTCAGGCGGATCACGGTCGCCACGATGAACTGGCCGAAATAGTAGTAGTTCAGATATCCCCCGGCGAACCAGGGATCGTACGGCGGCATCACGGTGGATCTCGTGACGGCGTTCAAGTAGGCGAAGTCCATGGGCTTTTCGCCGCCGCGCCACTGATGCCACAGGTCAGGGTTCGCGAACCGTATTAAAAGGAAACCGATGAAGGCCGCCAGGAAAAGGGCCTCCATTCCGAATATCAGGCGCCAGCGCGTGCGAAGAAAGCCTTGGATTTCAGACCTGAGACGCCAACCGATCACACCCGCCACCAGGGCCCATATGGCGATGGCGAGGAAGACGGAACCGCGGCTGAAGTCGGCGATGCCGACGCTGGCCATGAACCACGTGACGGATGTGACCAACAACAACCCCAACGGTTTGTGGAGCAGATACCCACGGTTGGGGAAGGGGCGAAACAGCACGTAGCCGATCGGCAGCGCCACCAGACCCAGCCCCTGTATCGCGAACAGCCACACGATCCACGACCACCCGGCCGTGTCTGTGCCGAGATCGACGATCTCGGACAGCGTGCCGCCGGAAACCTGGATCACGCGCTCGGCTTCGTTGAGCTGCAATCCGTCGGGCAAACCGTATGTCCGCGAGGTGAACTGGACATCTTTCAGAATGTTGCGTTCGATCCCGGTTCGCAGGTACCGGCCGGAATTCTCAAACACCAGCGGACGGGTGTGGTCGTAGACCGTGAAACTTTCGTCTGCCCAACCGAAGGAGACGTTCAGGCCTTCCGGATCGTTGAAGCCGTCCGGCGCCGGGAGATCGACACGCCCCATCGGGTTCGCGTCGTAACCCATCCCCAGAAAAGACGTCTCCCGGTTGTTTGAGTATGCCAGTGTGTATCCGAGCTCGCCGGCGAACAGTTTTTCGTAATAGACGGACGTTATCGGGTAGCGCTCAGGCAGCCGGGGTATCGTGCCGTAAAGCCTGTTGCTGAAAACAACGAGGTAGTCGGCATCGGCGAGCGAAGCCGACATATCGGCCAGCTTGAAGACGCTGTCGGATTCGTACAGGGGAAGCTCCCGCACGTCGTACTGGTACAACTCCGGCAACCCCTCATCCCAGTGTTCCTTGAGGATGGTGGAGCCGGGAGCGGCGTTGGCGGCTATCCAGTCGGACGCCTCCTGCGCCGGGTGCGGCTGCGCGTACATCGATTCGAACGCGAGCGCGTAGTGGGCGGTAAACAGCAGAAGACCGCCCACCACGAGAGGCGCCGCCGCATGCCGCACGCCGTTCAATCCAAAGAGTCGGGCGACCCACCGCCACGCGTCAGAGAACCCCCACGCAGCCCTGCTGCCGTAGATCAGCAAGAGCGGCGTGACCGGGAGCATGTAGCGCATGAACTTCACGTCGAACCAGCCGACGACCGCCAGGTACGGGATCACCCACGCCAGCACTACGAGGTCAACTTTTCGACTCGACCGCCAGGCAGCGATCACCCCGCCGGCAAGCCCGGCCCAGACGGCGAGGCCAAGCGCCGGACCGAGCCCCCAGGTGGCGAGTTGCCAGCCCTGATACAAATAGCGGGGCGTGTCCTCGTACTGACGCGTATACGGAAAATCGACGATACGACGCACCATCTGGCCTTCTCGACCAAGGTCGGCCCAGTACTGGTCGAAGTCGAGGAACATGTAGGGCTGTGCGACCGCCAGCGCGGCAAAGGTCGCGCTCCCAGCAATCAGCCCGCCGAGGACAAACCGGCGCGCACGTGTCAGATCTGCAGGGGCTAACGCGAACCGGTCACCCGGCACGGAAAAGGTGTAGATCAGGTGCGAGACGGCTATCGCCAATATCATCGGGAACGCAGACGCCTTGGTTGCCACGGCCAGCCCGAACAGCAAACCGGCCAGCACGATGTCTCTTCGGGCGCCGGTATGAGCGACACGGACGGACACAAGGAGCGTCGCCAGGATGAACATGGCGAGGATCGTGTCGACGGCGAAGAAATGACTCAGCTGGATGTGGATGACGGCGAGCGCCGTGAGCGCCGCTGCCAGCAGACCTACCCTGCGCCCGTACCAACGGGCGCCCAGCGCGAACACCAGGGTGATCGTGACCGTGTCGGCCAGCGCCGAAATGACGCGGCCCGGGATACGCAGATCGAACAGATCCCAGTCGGTGACCGGCGACGCCACCGCCTGCACCAAGCGCAGGGTGTAGAGCGGTAGGCTCCCGTAGTTGAACCATCTCGGGTTGAGCGAACTATCTTCGGCCGATAACAGATCGCCGAACTCACCGGTGGTGGATGGGAAATCTATCCCTTCCGCCTGCATCAATATGGCCCGCTCGTCGGGGTGAAACAGGCCGCCGTCGTCCCAGTCGATACCGTAAATGCGCAGCCCGAGGGCCACGAAGACGATCAGCGCCAGCAACCACGCCGTTGTCCGGACGGATTGTCCCGAGTGCGTTTCACCCGTGGGTGTTGGCGCACCCTCGACTGTTCCGTCCGGGGCCTGTTCACTCTGTGGCCTTGGCTGCATGGCGATCGATTTTAAGGGCGGCTGCGGCCGCGAGGCGCGTAATCGGTGATCGACTCGGGGCCGATTTGTTCTTGGATATTGCCGAGATAGCTGTGGTGGTGTTTTACGTGGAGGTGGGCCGGACGGACCTGCCGGTTGCCGCCACGGGAGACACGCATTGACCCGGGCCGGGTCGCCGTCTAACGTTAGAACTTCCCGGCTCCGCCGGGTATAACGAATTCATCCGCGGGCCGATAGCAAACTCGCGTTACCTCCCAAATTGGAGTCTTGATGCCAGAAGTTGGGTCGTTACAGCCGCCGTTTGAACGGACCGTTCTCGACACCGGGGTCCGGGTGTTGACCAGCACCATGCCGCACACCGGAGCCGTGAGCATCCAGGTTCTCTTCGGCGCCGGCTCTCGTTACGAGACCGATGAACTGGCTGGTTCCTCCCATCTTTTTGAACATCTGCTGTTCAAAGGCACGACCAGACGTCCCACCCCGAGGGAGATTTCCGAAACGATCGAAGGCGTCGGGGGAATGCTGAACGCCTACACGGACCGCGAGGCTACCGGCTACTGGTGCAAGATCGCGCTCCCCCACTACAAGGATGGGTTGGACGTTCTGCTGGACATGATCCGGGATCCCCTGTTCCGGGAAGAGGACATTGAAAAAGAGAAGAAGGTCGTGTTCGAGGAGATCAGGGCCTCCCACGACTCCCCGGAAGCGACCGTGGACATGATGATGGATGAGCTGCTGTTCCCAGCACAGCCGCTCGGCCGAGACATCGCCGGCAGCGTCGAGTCTGTTCAGGACGTGAGCACTGAATCGCTCAAGGAGTACTTGCGCACGCAGTACGTCGCCGGTAATACCATCATCTCCGTGGCCGGAGCGCTGCCGCATCAGCAGGTGGTCGCCGACGTCGCTGAGTTGGTGGACGGCTTTCACGACGGGAAACCGGCACCGATGTTCCCGTTCGTGGATAATCTCAGCGGGCCGAGCCTGCGCCTGCAACGCAGGGACACCGAGCAGGCGCACCTGTCGATCGGTCTCCACGGGATCGCCGCCAACGACGACGACCGTTACGCCCTTCGCCTACTGTCAACGATCTTTGGCGGATCCATGAGCAGCCGGTTGTTTGAAGAGGTCCGGGAGAAGCGTGGACTGGCCTACTCCATCCACGCCGGGCCAGCCCACTACAAAGATGCTGGCTCGTTCCAGATATCTTCCGGCGTGGACCCAGAGCGGGCGACAGAAGCCATCAAAGTGATCATGGAAGAAGTCATCAGACTACGTGATGGCGTCACCGACGACGAGTTCCACAAGTCCAAAGAACTCACCAAAGGCCGGATCCTGATGCGGATGGAGGAAAGCCGCTCTGTAGCCGGATCGATCGGTTCCCAGGAGCTGTTGCTAGGCGAGGTGAAGTCGGTCGACGACGTCATAACCGAGTACGACGCGGTCGAGATCGACCAGCTAAAAGCGGTCGCCAACCGCCTGATTGACCAGCACAAACTGGTCTTGGCCGTGGTCGGACCGTTCGACTCGGAAGAGATATTCCGGCCATTGCTGACCCTGTAATTGAAGGCACATGCAGGTCACCAGTGGCGTCCGACTGAAAAACGGATCTTCAAATCCCGTGAGAACAGGTTTCGATTACCGCTAGGGCGTAGACCCCCGGTCTGTTTACGGTGTCTCTCATGGACATGCGACAAACAGGTCACCCGAGACATCGATGGGACGCAGACAGCATCCGTGCTCTGAGGCTGTTCCTGGATGTATCACAAAGCGTATTCGCCAACTACCTTGGCGTGCGCCAACAGACAGTCAGTGAGTGGGAGACCGGTGTGTACCGACCCCGTGGGGCATCTGGGACTTTGCTATCGTTGATAGCGGAGCAAGCCAGCTTCCAGTATTCCGGTTCTCCGGTTGAGCGGATGCCCATGCCCGCCTTCTCCGGCCAACCGGCCGGGGCGCAACCGACGCCCCCGAGGAGTGGTATTCCTCCCCAAAGACCGCCCTCCTCTCCAGGACCGGCGAATCGGGTGACCAGAGTTGTGGGTGACCGTGACAACGGTACACGCGGGTACATTCCCTACGTGCCGCCAGCCCGGCGCCCGTCACCACGGCCACAGAATTTCCGAGGCACGACCGGTAGGAACGAAATAGCGTTCTAGCTCAAGGCCCCAAAATGGGCGTTGTCGCCCTTCAGATCAGCAAATAACGCCGCACGTTTCGGTACTCCGAGGTGCGGCGTTTCGCGTTGACACCCAATTAGAGCGGCCATACCATGACGCAACTTGCCACTACGTGTCTTCGATGGCCCTGTGACCGGGTCAAAAAGCGGCGCCCGTGGTACTGCTGGGACCTGATTTGTCGATCATGAGAGGGCACAGCAAGAGAGACGCATTATGGGCACCCGGGCATACATATTGATAGAGACGGTCGTCGGCAAGACGACTGAAGTCAGCGTCGCTCTTCGTGCGGTCTCGGAAATGACCAGCGTCGATGTTGTGACCGGACCTTACGACATCATCGCCATAGCAGAGGCTGATGACCTGCCCACACTTGGTAATCTTGTCAGCGATGGAATGCACAACGTGCCGGGCATCGTGAAAACGGTTTCATGTCTGGCCGTCGGATCCTAGGCGAACCTCGGATTTCTTGAGATGAAACCTGCCCGGGCATTTGGGCAGCACAGAAAGAGGCCTCGATGAGGTACACGTTCACCGCCGAAGAAGAGGATTTCCGCCAGGAGGTACGCACCTGGCTCACGGAACAACTTCCAGACGACTGGAACGGTGGTGATGAAAGTACCGATGAAGGTTGGGCTTTTAATCTGGAGATGCGCAAAAAGCTGGCGGACAAGGGCTGGCTGACGCTGGCGTGGCCCACCGAATACGGTGGTCAGGGCGCATCGTTCATGAAGCAGGTCGTCTTCAGCGAAGAGATGGCGGCCATGCAGGCGCCCGGTATCGACGGCTTCGGCATCAAGATGCTCGGGCCGACGATCATGGTGCACGGCACGGAAGAGCAGAAGAAACGGCTGCTCCCGCCGATCGCACGCGGCGAACTTCAGTGGTGCCAGGGCTACTCAGAACCGGACTCCGGGTCGGATCTCGCGTCACTCCAGTTGAAGGTCGAGGAGACCGACGATGGCTGGCTGGTCAACGGTTCAAAGATCTGGACCTCCCAGGCGCACCGAGCTGACTGGATCTTCTTCCTCGGTCGCACGAACCCGGATGCGCCCAAGCACCGTGGGATCAGTTTTTTTGTAGCGGACCGTCACACGTCCGGCATCGAAGTTAAGCCGATCGTGAACATGGCCGGAGAGCACCACTTCAACCAGACGATTTTCGAAGACGTGCACATCCCGAAGGACGCGCTGATCGGCGAGCGGGACCGGGGCTGGTACATCGCCGCCACCCTGCTGGACTTTGAGCGCTCCGGCGTACAGTACCCGGCGGGCGGCAGGCGCACCTTCACCGAACTGCTCGAGTTCGCCAGGAGCACCCCGGGCTCGGACGGTAAACCATTGACCGAAGACCCGGATATCCGCCGCCAGTTCGCCGAGCTGGATGTCGATATCGAATGCGCACGTCTCGTGGCGTATGAAGTCGCATGGATGCAATCGGTCGGGCAGATTCCAAACAAGGAAGCGTCCGCCGCGAAGGTCCTCGGAACCAAATTGACCCAGAAACTGGCGAAGTTTGGAACCGAACTGGCCGGAATGTACGGGATGCTTGGCCCAGGCTCGGAGTTCGCTCCGATCGACGGCCGATACCCACAGATGCAGATGTCGGTGGTGGCTCACACCATCTTTGCCGGCACGACCGAAATCCAGAAAAACATCATCGCCACACGCGGCCTTGGGCTACCTCGCGGCTAGTACCACGATCCCCGCGCTGCGATTAGCTGATCACCAGGTTTCCGCCCCACGGAGGGCTCAATGAGATACGCCTTCACGCCCGAGGAAGAAGAGTTTCGTGCAGAGGTACGTGACTGGCTGAAAGAGCAACTTCCAGACGACTGGAACGGAATCGATGAAGACAGCCTGGAGGGCTGGAATATGTCCCGCCTCATGCGGGCCAAGCTGGCGGACAAGGGCTGGTTGACGCTGGCGTGGCCGACCGAGTACGGGGGCCAGGGTGCATCGTTCATGAAACAGGTCGTCTTCAACGAGGAGATGTCCTTCGCCCGCTGCCCCGGTATCGACGGTTCGGCGATCAAGATGCTGGGCCCGACCCTGATGATCCACGGCTCAGAGGAGCAGCGCCGGACCCTGTTGCCGCCCGTGGCGCGTGGCGAGGTTGAATGGTGCCAGGGCTACTCCGAGCCTGACTCCGGGTCCGACCTAGCCTCCCTCCAACTTCGTGTCGATGAGACCGACGATGGCTGGGTGGTCAACGGAAGCAAGATCTGGACCTCCATGGCCCACCGCGCAGACTGGATCTTCTTCCTGGGCCGCACAAACCAGAATGCGGCCAAGCACCGCGGCATCAGCTTCTTCGTGGCAGATATGCGGACGCCGGGAATCGAAGTACGGCCCATCGTTAACATGGCCGGTTCCCACCACTTCAACCAGACCATCTTTGAAGACGTGCACATCCCCAAAGACGCGCTCGTCGGCGAACGCGACCGTGGCTGGTACATCGGCGCCACCCTGCTCGACTTTGAGCGCTCCGGCGTCCAGTACTCCGCCAACGGCCGGAGAATCTTGAGCGAGCTCACCGATTTCGCACGGGAACAGGTCGGGTCCGACGGCCGGCCCATGTCGGAAGACCCGCAGGTACGGAAACAGTTCGCAGAGTTAGATGTCGATATCGAGTGCGCCCGCCTGGTGGCATACGAAGTCGCCTGGATGCAGTCGGTCGGGCAGGTTCCGAACAAAGAATCGTCTGCTTCCAAGATCCTCGGGACGCAACTCATGCAGAAGCTCGCCAGATTCGGGACCGAACTCGGCGGCATGTACGGCATGCTCGGCCCCGGTTCTGAGTACGCGCCGATAGACGGCAAGTACCCGAAGATGCAGCTCACATCGGTGTCCAGCACCATCGCCGCCGGCACCACGGAGATCAACAAAGGAATCATCGCCTCACGGGGTCTCGGACTGCCGCGAGGTTAACCATCGCATACGGCCCGGCCGGCCAATATCAACGAAAACATAAATACACAACTGGAGTAACCCAACGTGGACATCGGCCTCTCCGAAACGCAGCAACTGATCCGTAACTCCGCCCGGGAATTTCTGGAGGAGAACTGCGACACGCAGTACGTGCGTGCCATGGAGGAAGACGAAGTCGGCCACACCGATGAGTTGTGGAACCAGCTGGCTGAGCTCGGATGGCTCGGGCTGACCGTGCCTGAGGAGTACGGCGGCGCGGGCATGACCTTCAGTGAGCTGGCGATCCTGCTTGAAGAGACCGGCGCTGCCATGCTGCCGGGCCCATTCTTCTCGACCGCGGTTATCGGCGCAGAGGCGCTGAAGCTGGCCGGGTCTGATGACCAGAAATCCGATCTTCTTGCAAAGCTGGCCGATGGCAAGCTCAAGACGGCCCTGGCCTTCCACGAGTCCGGCGCCGCATGGTCGGCCGAGAGCGTCTCGGAGATGACGGCGACGGAGACGGAAGATGGCTGGATCCTGAACGGCGAGAAACGCTTTGTGCAGGACGGCGCAGCGGCGGACATGCTGATCGTCGCAGCCAGGACCGGGGAGGAAGCCGAGCATGGCCTCACCCTGTTCCTGGTCGAGACCGACAACGCCAACGTCGACTCACGGGAGCTCAAAACGACCAGCTCGGACCGCATGTCGGTCATGAGCTTCGGCGAGGTATCGGTTCCAAAGGCGTCCGTCCTCGGCGAGGTCAACGGCGGCTGGCAGATCCTCGAGAAGTTGTTCCAGTACGGCGCAGCGGGCAAATGCGCCGAGATGGCTGGTGCGGGCCAGAAGATGCTCGACACGACCGTCGATTACGTACAGAACCGGGTTCAGTTCGGACGCTCGATCGGTAGCTTCCAGGCCATCCAGCACCACGCCGCAGACATGGCGATCGAAGTCCAGGCCGGTCGACAACTGGCGCGCCAGGCGGCCTGGTTCCTCGGTGAGGGCCTGGACGCCACACGGCAGGTGGCGCTGGCAAAGGCGTACCTGAGCGAGGCATACCCGCGTATCTGTGCCACGGCCCACCAGTGTCACGGCGCTATCGGGTACACGCACGAGTACGACCTTCACCTGTGGACCCGCAGGGCCACCGGACAACGTCTGGCTTTCGGCGACACGAAACAGCACCAGGGCACTCTGACAGAGTCGGCGGGCCTCTAGGGCCAGTAACCCGGACCATGAAGGACATCAGGGTTGGACGATCGCCTGATCCAGAGACGGCTAACGGCGGCGCTCCAGAATTTGACCGATGGCCCGTGGGAACGCCGGTTCCCGTGGGACGATGAAGGTTTTGCGCGCCGTTTCGCAAGCGCCACCGACGAAAACTCCCAGTGGTGGGGTCCGCCCGAGCCCGATGTGTCGCGGATGCTTGAGACCTGGGATTCCCGAAAGACAGGCGCCCTGCCCTCCGTCCTGGACCTCGCATGCGGCGCCGGCAGGCACTCCATAGCGCTCGCAGGGGGCGGCTGCAACGTGATCGGCGTGGTTATCGGCGCACCGGCGATCGAACGGGCATTGATGAAGGCCGAGGGGCAACGGGGCGGAGACCTCGGGTTTGTGCACGCCGATATCGAGAGCTACGACCCGGGGCGAAGGTTTGACCTGATCGCGCTGTTGTCAGAACAATGCGTCAACTTCCCAGCGGCGGAACTGGCGATGATGATCCGGCGTTATCTCCAGTTATTGACACCGCACGGATGTCTGATTCTTGAACTTCCCGGGCTGCTGCCCGATCCAGCCGTGAAGTACCGAAAGCCGGACGAACACACTCTGGTGTTCTCCGACGACCGAGACTGGGAAGTGCAGTTCACCGAGGTTGATACGGCTACGCGGCTGATAGGCGACAGGTACGCCGTGTTGACAGAATCGGACGACCGGGTGACACCAACTGACGGATCCACTACCCCGCTCACTGGATAGCGCAGATGCTTCCGTCCTCCGCTACTCTGGCGGTTCATCGCAGTCCATCCCGGTCGGACTGGGCATTGATCTCAAGCAATCTCGCTTCACCCAGATAACCGAATCGACCCAGGAGGCACCTACATGGATCCGGACTGCCTGTTCTGCAATATCGTCTCCGGAAATATACCGAGCACGGAGGTGTACCGGGATGATCGCGTGATGGCGTTCCTGGACATCGTCCCCGCCGCCCCGGAGCATATCCTCGTGATCCCAGCCCAGCACCTCACGTTCCTCCGAACCGCCGATGAATCGCACGAGACGTTGATCGGCCATATGGCGCTTATGGCGGACCGCATCGCATCGGAGCGAGGTATCCGGGATTCCGGATACCGGTTGACGGTCAATCAGGGCCCGGACGCCGGCCAGCAGGTCGATCACCTGCACATGCACCTGCTTGGCGGCCAGAAGCTCGGCGGGGTCGCCTGAGGGATCCCCGGCATATGGGATATCGAATGGCTGGTACGATCACCGAGCAACTTGCCCGGGTAGAAGCTCGCGTATCTGAGTTGCCGAAACGGTTGCAGGCGCACATCGCCCGCGCCCGCGCTGTTGGGCGTGGGCTGTCGGCCGTACTTGTCGCAGACACCGGGCGCGTTGACCTGGCACTGGCCGGCCACGATCTGTACCGGGCGGCGTCCGATGAGGAGATGCTTGCGATAGCTGACCGGCGGGGCATCGTTCCCGGTGCGTTGGAGATCGAACAACCGCTCCTGTTACACGGCCCTCTGGCGGCGATCTGGATGGCCGACGAAGGCGGGGTCGCCGACAAAGAGGTCCTGGACGCCGTGCAGCACCACACGACCTTCGCACCCGGCCTCGGGGCGCTGGCGGCGACGGTTTTCCTCGCCGACAAGATTGACCCGAACAAAATCCAGCGCCGTCCGTGGTTGTCAGAGGTGGAACAATTGGCCCGAGACGGCAAGTGGAAAGCCGCCGTTCGCTCCTATATCCAGACGCTTGACGCCGACTTAAAACGTCAGGGCGTCACGCCGCACCCGCTCGCACAGGAAGCGTTTGATTTCCTGAATCCGTAGAGGAAATGCTCGTCCCGCCCTGAATTGCAACAAGGCCAAATTACCCGTAGCGGCGTCTGGCAATACGCCCGGATCTGCTTACGTCATCCCGAGCGTAGCCGAGGGACCTTCACCGACACGCGTTCCGACAAATGGGCGCCGTTTGCGCACGAACCAACTTCTCCCTCACCCAACCCTCTCCCGCCGGGAGAGGAGGCCAAATGACCGCACCGGACATGAACCTAACGCCGTACGTACTTCCGCACCCGTTGCCCATGCCCAATCAACCCGATCTCGGCCACATAAAGATCGCCGTTGGAATCGCCGCATATGTCGTGCGGCGCCTCCATGCCATTCTCGGGCCCGCGCCATCGGGACACGAGTTCGCCATCAAGCGTGAACACGCTGATCCCGGTCGGCTGTCCCTGCTCCACCACGTACATCAACCCGTCATGGCCGTACCAGAACGCGCCCGGGTTGATGACATCTGTCCACTCGGTGACGAACGTTCCATCCTGTTCAAGAACCTGAACCCGGGAGTTCGGCCGGTCCGCTATGTAAATGCGGCCGACGTTGTCGATACCGATGTTGTGGAGCATCCCGAACTCACCCGGCCCCTGGCCTGCCCGGCCCCATGAACTCACCAACTCGCCATCGGCCGAGAACGTGTGGACATTTCGGTTGGCGTACCCGTCGGAGACAAGGATCTGCCCTACATCGTTCACCACCACGCCGGAGGGCATGTTGAAAGGAAGGCCGTGGTCCCCGGTCTGTGACACGGCGACGTTGGCGTAATCGCGCCGCCCCAACTCCATCAGTTTCTCGCCGAGGCGGGTGTGCTTGGTAACCGTGTGCGTTTGTGTATCGGTCAACCAGATCGAATCGTCAGGTCCTACGAAAATTCCATGCGGATCACGAAACGTGCCGTTATAGCGATCTGCAGGGTCCAGGCAGGACGCCTCACCCCAGGACGTGATGAAGTCGCCATCGGTGTTCCACATCGTGATCGGGTGGACGCCCCGGGAAAAAACGTAGACCTCATCATGAGAGTTGACCGCAACCCCTGACGCCAGCGTGAACTCCCAGCCCTCCGGCATGCCTCTCGGCCAGTCGGGATCCAGTTCGAATTTGAGGTCTCCGGTGCCGACGGTTGTCATTGCTGTACTCCAACTTATTTCGGGGACTTCATCTGATGGCCTGAACCGATTTCCAAGGCTGGCGAGAAGCTACGCTGGAGCTATCTATGAGTCAACCGCCTGTAGAGCCGATCCCTAGTGAGGAGCCGTGTGACATGCGAAGATGAGGCGCACACGCAGGACATTCGTTCGTGATGCCGCTCAACCGGATCAACCAGAGGGACACATTGATTAAAGAACAGGTACGGGCTGCGGTCGACGACTCCTGGCGGTCGTTCAAGCGGGCGCTCGAACCGCTTACATCGGCAGACATGGAGGTGCCGGGAGTGTGCGGCAACTGGTCGGTCAAGGAAGTGCTAACGCACGTCGCTTCATGGGAGACACGCGCAACGGCGTCGCTGTTGGCAGGGGTCCCGAGTCCCGTGCCCGAGGACTCGGATACGCCGGACGATACGAAGCCCAACCGGGGCGCGGATATGGACGTGGCTGAAGCAACCATGCAGCTCGACGCCACCCATCGTGCGTTACGGGACGCTATCGAGGTGTCACCTCCAGGGTTGTTTACAAGCGGTACGCCACTGCGGCGTGAGCTGGACGATGGGACAGTGTTCCACTACGACGAGCATGCCGACGGTATCCGCGTCTGGTACGCCACGTATCGCCGCCAGCGGGTGAACCGCAGCAGGTACACCGGCTAAGCGTCCTCTACGTACCTCGGATGCCAGTCCCCTCCGGCCCAGGAGACGATCGATTCCGGGGTGACGGCGATCAGGCAGCGCGGGCGATCCGCGGTGCGCCGTATGTACATGGGGCCGTCCTGACCCATGTAGCGCACCGCCATCTCTTCCGCGATCTGAAGCATGCGCCCCGTCATCGGGGCAGGGCCTTCAACAATCTCAGCCCGCCCCTCTATCAGCACACGCGTGTGCTCCGGGTTCACGTCATCGGCGCAGGAGACCGCCACACGCGGCTCGTTTCGGACGTGATCGACAAATCCTGAGCCGGCGCGTCCGACGATGTACATCCGTTCCCCGTCCCACGCTTGCCAGACCGGTGCTATGTAGGGCGCTCCACCCGGCTGCACGGTGGCCAGTCGCGCAATGATCGGGCCGCGCAGAAACGCGTTGATCTCATCTCCGGTCATCAAGCCTGGCATGCGAATCCTTCCCATCGTCGGTAAGTTGACCTAACAGGCCACCTGATCAAGCGTCGATACCGGCTCGCCCGCGTTCGACATCCATCCAGCTGACAAGAATCCACGACGGTAACCAGGTGGATATCGGTGCCCAGTCGAGCAAACGGCTTGACCAAGTCGATCACGCGCTCGGAATCGGCGGTACCGTCCGGTGGGACCAGTATCTTCTTGAACATTCTTCTGGTTTGCTCCCCCCGACCGCGAAGTCGTTCACGTAGGTGCGCCTTCGACTGGCGCTGGCCTACCGAGTGGCGTAAGTTTGCGTCGACCCGGTTGTCCTGCAACCAATTATGACCGCTCCACACAACATAAAAGCGAGAACATTGTGAAGATCACAAAGGTCGAGGGAATTCAAAGCGCCCAGCCGATTACCGACCAACGAGGGAACCGGCGCAATTTCGTCTACGTCAAGATAGAGACGGACGAAGGAATCACCGGCTGGGGCGAATCGACCTGCGGCCCGCTGATAGTGGCCGGTATGGTGGATGAGATCGGGGCGACCCTGATCGGTAAGGATCCCGGCAGGATTGAAGAGCACTGGCAGCGGCTGTACCACCTCTACCACAACGTTCGTGGCGGGGTGATCCAGATGGCGGCGATCAGCGGCATAGAGATCGCTCTCTGGGACATCAAGGGCAAGGCGCTCGGCGTGCCGGTGTACCAGCTGCTGGGCGGCGCCATGCGAGACAAGATCTGGACTTACGGCCGATGGGACGGCGCTTCGCCGGAGGAGTGCGTTGAGCACGCCTTACGTGAGGTCGCCACAGGTTTGACGGCTCTCAAGGGCGACCCGTTTGGGCACCAGGGGCTGTTCAGCTCGGTTCAGTCCGAGCGTGACGCTGTCGCAAAGTTGAAAGCGGTCCGGGAAGCGGTTGGCGACGACGTAGAACTGCTCGTCGAAACGCACGGTCGTCTTGCCCCCGCTGCGGCGATACGTGTTGGCCTTGCGATCGAAGAGTACCGCCCCTTTGTATTTGAAGAGGTGGTCCCGCCCCAGAACGTCGCCGCCATGAAACGCGTGGCGGATGCGATCAACGTTCCGCTGGCGACAGGCGAACGGCTTTACAGCAAGTGGGAGTTCACCGATCTGCTGGAGCAGCAGGTTGTGGCGATGATTCAGCCGGACATCGGACACGCTGGTGGGATCCTTGAGCTGAAGAAGATCGCTGCGATGGCAGAGGCCCATTACGTGGGCTTCCAGCCGCACAACCCTTACGGGCCGGTCAACTCGATGGCGGCAATCCAGGTGGACGCCTGCATTCCTAACTTCATGATCCAGGAAGGCGGCCATGGCAACTGGTTCGACCGGGTCGTGATTGGCGAATTCCCGAAGCAGACGGACGGATTCTTCGTCCTGCCGACGGCGCCGGGAATAGGCATCGAGATGGACGAGGCCGTGCTACGGGCCAACCCGCCGGTCGAGAACATCACCCCGGAGGGTTACGCACGTGCGGCGTACTGGCCCTCGATGCAACAGACCGAGTGGGCGTAGGCGTCCGGACATTTCAAGTCACACCGATAAATTCCTGGCAGTTCTCGGGGGAACAAGTTCATGAAAATCACCAGCGTTGAGGCGATACCGAGCTCGGCAAAGACGCCGTTCGGGAGTCGCAACTACGTTTACGTCAAAATAGAGACTGACGAAGGGATCACGGGCTGGGGCGAGTCGACCTGCGGCCCGTCCGCCGTCGCCGACATGGTCAACGAGTTCGGAGACACCCTGGTCGGCAAGGACCCGCACCGGATTGAAGAGCACTGGCAACGCCTCTATCACCACTTCCACGTGCGCGGCGGCGTGATCCAGATGTCGGCGATCAGCGGCATTGAAATCGCCCTGTGGGACATCAAGGGCAAAGCGCTCGGCGTGCCGGTGTACGAACTCATCGGCGGCAAGATGCGGGACAGAATCTGGACTTACGGCCGATGGGACGGCGCAACGCCGGAACTGGCCGTGGAACGGGCGATGGGCTTTGTCGAACAGGGTTTGACGGCGCTCAAAGGCGACCCGTTCGACCACACCGGTATCTTCCTCCAGCGTGACGCGGAACGACACGCCATCGCTAAGATGAAAGCTGTCCGGGAGGCGGTCGGCGACGATGTGGAGTTGCTACTGGAGGTTCACGGCCGGCTCGCGCCTGCTTCGGCGATCCACATGGCCAATGAGATAGAGGAGTACCGTCCTTTCGTGATGGAGGAGCCGGTGCCCCCACAGAACATAGATGCCCTGCAACGTGTCGCCGAAGCCGTGAATGTCCCGCTGGCCACGGGAGAGCGATTGTTTACGAAGTGGGATTACACGGACCTGCTGCAACGCCAGATAGTGGCGATGATTCAGCCGGATATCGTTCAGGCGGGCGGGATCATGGAGCTGAAGAAGATCGCAGCGATGGCGGAGGCGCATTACGTGGGCTTCCAGCCGCACAACCCGTATGGACCGATCTGCACGGCCGCCGCGCTACAACTGGATGCCTGCACACCGAACTTCATGATCCAGGAGGGCGGGCTCCACCCGTGGTTCCAGGATGCAACATCGGGAATGGCGCCGATCCAGAAGGACGGGTTCTTTGACCTGCCCGAGTTGCCAGGGCTGGGTGTGGACCTGAATGAGGAATGGCTTGCGGCAAATCCGTGGGACCCGAACGGCGCCGTGTGGCGCGCAACCGACGGCTCCCCGGTGACCGGTTGGGGCGGCATGGGATCGCTGCAGGAGACCTACTGGTCTTAGAACGGCGTGAGGGGTAAAGGTGCTGACCGTGGGATGAATGTACTCTGGCCGAAACACCGTAGGGGCGGGGCTTGCTCCGCCCAACGCTAACGCACTGAGGCTCACGAAGGGCCGGGTCCAACAATCACACCATCGGTCATGAGGCGCGTTTTTACAACGACACCGTACGGGCGTACGGCAATACGCCCTACGCGGTTATTCCTACAATTTACGGGGCGTACCACCGTCGATATTAATGATCTCTCCGGTCAGGAAACGCGCGTCACTAGACGCAAGAAACAACACAACATTTGCGACGTCCTCTGGCAACCCTGGACCGTCCAGGATTTGCGTTGCGTCAAACACCGCTTTAAAGACGTGGGTGTCGGTGCCGCCGGTCGCTCCCGGCGTGATGATCTGGCCGGGTCGAACGCAGTTCACCCGGATGTTATGCTCCCCGCCCCTGCCGGCGCAGTAACGCGTGAAGGCGTCGATCCCGGCCTTTGCGACGTAGTAGGACGAGGACGGCACTCCCCGCCCGCTGAGGTCGTACATGTTCTTGCTGAAACCGATCACGGCGGCGATGGACGACATGTTTACGACGGCGCCGGAACCGGACTCGATCAGGTGCGGCCACGCGGCCCGGGACATGTAGAAAGTCCCGTTTAAATTGACCTGGATCACACTGTCCCAGGCGTCGTCCTCCTCGTCCGGGAAATTGCCGCGAGCGCCATGACCGGCGTTGTTGAACAGCACGTCGACTCCGCCGTAGACCGCCACGGTCTGTTCCACCGCTGAGTCGACCATCCCTCGGTCGGTAACATCGCACTGGATGTATGTAGCGTCGCCGCCATCGGCACGGATGGCATCCTGAACACGAACGCCCTGTTGTTCACGTCGCGCCATCAAGGCAACCTTCGCCCCCTCTCTTGCGAACAGATGCGCCGTGGCCTCCCCTATCCCGCTGTTACCGCCGGTGACGATCGCCACTTTGCCATCAAGTCGTCCTGCCATATGCGCTTCCCTTCAAGTGATCGAATATGTGATTACCCACGTCAGATATATTTCAGGATATCCTGCCAATCATTTATCAGAAAGAACGCGAGAAAAGATAAACAAACGCAGAGAATTGATCTCGCACGCGTCTGGCAATCGAAACCGAAATCACCGCCGGTGCTGGATCGCGCCCCCGGGCCATCAGCTGAGCGCCACGTTCACGTGCTCATGAAGATCCGTCAGGCACGCGTTGTACTCGTCCAGCCGGAAACCATCCACGTATGCCCGGTGCTCCCCGGTCGGACCGTCCACGGCACCCGCTTCGTACGTCGCCTGAACCCAGGCGTTTTCTGTCTCCAGACTCGGCAGCAGGTTAGCGCCCTTCTTGATCGACAGCGCCGCCGCCAGGCCGTAGCCGCCCCAGTTCGAGACGGACGCGATCATCAGCTTGGTCGTCTGTGTCACACACGGGTCATCCGGCAACCGGTCGATACCCGCCGCCTCGTCCCGCAGATTGCCCATGCCGATCTCATTGCCGCCGTCCCCGATCCCCACGCTGTAGGGATGCTGTTCGAACAGGTGGTCGATCTTGGCGTTGTACTCGGAAATGTCCGTCCCATGCATGTTCCGGAACGTTCCGTCCCCTACCAACCCGGCACGCTCAATAGCGATCACGAGAGACGGCTTCTCCGTCTCAAGGATCTTTCGAGCCGCCTCTGCCGACTCCATGTGGTCGGCAACAGGGAATTCGATCACCGGTGAATCACCGGCCACAGATTTCATGACATCGCTCGAGTACTTATCGGTCACGTACGCGACTTCGTAACCGATACGTGCCAGCGCTTCACCGATAGCCACCGCTCCGGGAGGGCCGTCGGTCTCCGGCGCCTCTGCGTAGACGATGTAGAAACCGGTGACGATCAGGGCCTTCCCGGGGTGATCCAGGATCAGGTCGGCCGCCTCTTCGGCATAGTTAGAGGGCAGATACGGGCGGAGAGCTGAGATATTGCGGCCGTCCTTCTGGAGGATGATGTCCTCGATAGTGGTCATCGTTGTCTTACTCCATTGCGTTTGCCGGACCGGTCTAGGAAGCAGCGGTCCGTTTGTGGATCGTGTGTATCAGCCGAGCGTGGCGATCAGTGCCGCCAGTTCGCTGTTTTGTCGGTCAGCGGAATCGCTCCGCGCCCATTTGGGCCCATTGTGAACCTCAGAGATTCCGTCCATCACCGAATCGAACCCGTCAAACAGGGATCTGGCGGCATCGGGCGAAATGCCCGGGGTGAACTCCGACGTAGTTCCCCCGTTCAACTCGAGAACTTCAGCGTTCGGCGCTGCATACTCAACGCTGCCCATCAGTTCAAGCATCTCTCCGCCGTCCGCGTGGGCCATGTAATCGGGAAATTTCCGACCTCCGTCCAACAGCCGCGGCAGTCTGTCAACTGGGTCGGTGAAGTCCAGCGCCTGCGTCATAGCGACCGACCGCGTCTCGGCGGCCACAGAGCGTACCCCGGCGAAATCGCCCGTAAAACCGGCCGACGCGCCGCTCACCGTACGCAATAACACGTCACGGCAGATGCGTGCAGACGTAATTAACCCGACCACCTCACCAATGGGGTCACGATAATCGTCTTGGTGGCCCACTAAAGAACCGCCAGGTCTTCATCTTTGAGGTCCGTGAGAAACATGTGACCGGGCGCGTGGGTGATCATCATCGGGGGTTTCGACGCCATCGCCACGGCTTGCGGTGTCACACCGCAGGCCCAGAACACGGGGACGTCAGATGAATTTGCCGGTTCCCATGCATCGCCGAAGTCCGGCTTCATGGGATCGGCTACGCCGATAGCCTCCGGGTTGCCGACGTGCACCGGGGCGCCGTGGGTATTCGGGAAGCGGGTCGTGGCCTGAACGGCGCGAATGACCTTGTCCTGCGGGATCCAGCGCATCGATACGACCATTGGACCAGAGAAAGGCCCGGCGGGTGTCGTCTGGATGCTGGTTCGGAACATGGCAACGTTCTTGTCGGTCTCCCAGTGCGGGAGCGTGATGCCGTTTTCGATCAGGGCGTGCTCAAAAGAGAAGCTGCAGCCCAGGAGGAAGGTCACGAAATCATCCCGCCAGACCGATTTCAGGTCCAGTAGCTCGTCCGTAACCTCGCCATTCCGGTAGACAAGATATCGAGGCCCATCGGTGCGGATGTCAGCGCCCGGAGTGCTGATCACCGGCTCGACGCTGCCCGCTTCGATCACATCGATCACCGGACAGGGCTTCGGGTTGCGCTGGCAGAACAGCAGGAAGTCGAAGGCCGATTCTTTCGGCAGGATGGCCAGATTGGCCTGAACGTACCCGGGCGCCATGCCGGAAGTGGGCTGGGCGAGCCGATTCTCTCGAAACTCGGCACGCGCCGCGGATGCTGTTTCCGGGACTTTCGTGCTTGCACTTGTCATCGGTGGCTCCAGTGGGTGCGCCAGATCAGATCGGAGATATGCGCATGGTAGGAGCGCGACGTTGTCGGGTCAACGAGTCAAATCGTTCAGTGCGAATTGCGGGCGCTTAGTATGTCAGCCTGAATCTCCCCAGGTGTAATCCAACCGAAGAGGTGCGCTCTCGATGAAAGTCCTTGTTACGGGAGGATCTGGCCTTGCCGGTTCGGCCATCGCTGAAGAACTGGTTCAACATGGGTACGAGGTTCTTAAGGCCGATCATGTGGCCCCGGCGGACGCACCGCTCACACGGGGACGGGCGGGCACCGCGAGTTTTAAGTTTGTGGACATGACGGACGCGGCACAGGTGATATCCGCGACGGGAGGCTGCGACGCCGTGATCCACATGGCGGCGATACCGAACCCCCTTATGGCATCCGAGTTCGAGGTGTTTCGGGTGAACATGCTGTCCAATTGGGCGGTTCTCGAAGCGGCAGAGATCCACGGGATCGAGAAAATCGTGATGGCGTCGTCCGTGAACGCCATCGGAGCGGTGTTCTCCAGAGGAGTCACGCCACGGCCCTACTTCCCCATCGACGAGGAGCAACTGACTTACGCCGAGGACGCCTATTCTCAGAGCAAGTGGCTGGGTGAGGAGATGGCGAAAGCGTTTGTGAGGCGCCGTCCGGGTGGGGTACAGATCGCATCGATGCGATTCCACGGGCTGTTGACAGAGGAGCGCAAGGCGGAGCTGCGGTCACGGGCCAACGGCGACGATACCGACGAGAACGCGCCGAAACACTTCTGGGGCTGGACCGACCTCAATGAAGCGGCCGTGGCCTGCCGATTGGCGTTCGAGACCAACTGGGACGGCCATGAGGCATTCTTTATCAACGCAGCCGACACCAGCTCCAACATCCCAACGATCGACCTGATCCGTGACGCTTACCCGCACGCCGAGATCAAAGGCGACATGGAGGGTTTCGCGTCCGCCATCAGCATCGAGAAGGCTCGCCGTGTGCTGGGCTGGGATCCGAAGGCGACCTGGCGCGAGTTATAGCCAGGGCGCGTCGGAAGTAAGCAGAAAGACTCGTTCCTGCCCATATGACCCTGACTAAAGAGCCAGCGCAGTAGAGAAGTCCGGGATACCTTCCCAGCGTCCGACGTCGGTCGCTCGCATGACAGCGATCCGCTTGATCACCTCCGGATTGCCGAGCCCATGCGGCGGCCGCCCCGTGAGCACCAGCAGTACGTTCTCGGCCTGTTTGCGACCACCCTCAACGCCAGACAGCGGCGATGCGCCGGCGATGTGCGGAGTGACGATCAGGTTGTCGATTCCCAGCAGTGGGTCCTCGGCGTCGATCGGCTCAGTCTCCGTGACATCCAACCCCGCCGCCTCGATCTGTCCGCTCTGAAGCGCAATCTGAAGCGCCACCGGGTCCACGATCGGTCCACGGGCGCAGTTGATCAGGATGGCGTTTTTCTTCATCCGAGACAGCGTCTCGGAGTTGATCAGGTGGTGCGTCTCGCCCGTAGAAGGCGTGTGGATCGTTATGTAGTCGGCCGTGCCAAGCAGTTCCTCAAGAGACACCAGCTGCACGCCATAAAGGTCCGCCGTGGTCTGCGGAACATAGGGGTCGTACGACACGATTCGCTCGGGACCAAAGCCACGGATGCGGGACGCGAACGCCCTGCCGATGTTGCCGAGTCCGATGATGCCGATGGTACTGCCGGCGATGCGGCGCAGGTTTGGCCGGAACGCCGCGATAGACGCAGGGTCATCACCCCATTTCCCGGCCTTCACTGCGCCATCCGCCTCACGCACGAGCCGTGTCAAGGACAGCAGCAGTGCCATCGCATGGTCCGCAACTTCAGACGTGTTGATGCCCGGGGTGTTGCAAGCCAGGATCCCGAGTTCGGTCGCCGCAGGGAGGTCGATCGAGTCAACCCCCACCCCGGACCGGCTCACGACCTTCAGGTTCGGGCACGACTCAAGGACCTCACGGTCCGTCAGCGGGAGGGTTCCGATCATTGCCCCGTCAACGTCCCGCAGGATGTCGATGTAGTCGACCCTGGACGTTGTCGAGTCGACCGGAGTCTGGCTGAACTCGATTCCCGCGGCCTCAAACATGCTGGTGTCGGTCATTGGACGAGAGACGTTGACGACTTTGAGGCCCATGTGGGATTCCTTTGGCTGGAACTGGCGATCGGTGTGCCGGTGATGTGGGGGGTGCTGAAGAAGGCCGAAGTATAAAGCGAACTCCACCGGAGAGCGGGATCGAGCGATAACTATGCGGGGCGGCGCGGCGCCAATCGAGACGACCAGAAGGCCGGATCTCCTGCGCCGGGGAAACCCACCGGATCCATCAACCCAATCGGCGTATTGCCGGACTCGACCCGTTTCAAATTATCGGCCACCAGATCGGCCACGGCCTTCAGCACAAATTCACGGTCAGTCGCATCTTCCAGTTTGGCGATCACCCGTGGATGGTTGGAGAGCGGGCCATGTTTACCCTCGGGGGATGTCTCCATCACACCCAGGCCGACGGCTCCAAGTTTGCCCGTCGCCAGTGAGGACAACAGCGCCTCTTCGCCCACGGCCTCCGACAGGCTCGTGTTGATCAGCACTGCGCCGGGCTTCATCAACTTCAGCTCACGAGCACCGATCATTCGTCCGGTATGTGGCGTGTCACCCACGTGCAACGTAACTACATCGGAGTTGAGGAGAAGCCGGTCAAGGCTGTGCCTGCGGATACCCACTCCGTTCACATAGCCCTGCGCGGCCGTACGGACATCGTGATAGACGATCGACGCGCCCTCATTGCGCAGTAAACGGGCGACCTCGATGCCGACGTTCCCGAGTCCAACCACTCCCACCGTGAGTTTGCCGAGAGCCCAGTGGTTCGGGCTGGCGAGCCCCAGGGCGGCCTGAATCAAGGACATCGTCTGTTCGGTCACGAACGGCGCAATCGCCGGCCCCGCATTTGCGACGATCAATTCGTCCGCCTGCAGTTCGTTGACGGTCAACGACGACTGCCGACAACCGGTGAACTGGACGAAGCGGATATCGCCATCACCCGCCCCCAGCTCCCAGGCTGGCTCCGCACCCGGCCCCAGCACCAGAGCCTCCGAGCGATCGGCCAGCTCAGAGACGTTATCTGAGGGGGACCAGGAATCAAGCATGGTCAGGTCGGCGTTTGGCCCGAGCGCACCTCGAAGGCGTGGACCGAGGACGTCATCAGGGCCCGGAACGAAGAGTGTCTTCAGGGTCAAGACGTTTGCCTGACGCTTAATCTATTGATGTTATGTATAACCATTAATTACGTTTGAACAGGCGCATATCCAGTGATCGTCTCCGAACGCCCGCCCGACCTGTCAGAAGATCAGTCGGCGAGGCAACCGAGTCTATGGCGACCCGGGAATATCGGTCAAATTGAAGTCCGACGCTCGCATGCCCCTCCCGGTCCAGCAGGGTCGATCGTCCGTCGCCTCGCATCACAGGCGTCCCGGCCACATCCAATTTGCCAACGGAGTCAGTGGGACACAACGGGCGCGATTGGCGTCTGAACACACGAACTGTGATGCACGAACGGGTGCGACATATCGATTGGGATCCTGGCGCCGCTGTACTGGCCGACCTGGTTGCAACCGGCGTAATGACCGCCTAGCTCTAATTGGGCCAGGCGATGGCCCTCGAAAAGATGACGATGAACATCCTCCAGACGGAGGGAACGATGATGACACCCGCCACCGGCCCGTCCTACGTGACGAGACCCTAATGCACCTCATGATGGGCGTGGCCTTCGCCATCATTCACACCTTGCTGTTCCAGACGTTTGATCTGGACAACGACCTCGTCATCTGGGGGATCGTGTTCAGGGTCGGCCATTGGGTAATCGCAGGGATGGGCCTCGGTATGATTGCCGGGACCCACCCGATGATGTGATCCAGAGAGATGATGGCCCCGGGCGCTTTCGCCAGGAACCTCCCAGAAATAACGGTGATCGGCTTCTTCATGCTCCACATCGTGCACGGGCTGGTAGTGGGATTGGTGTAGGACGCAGCCTGGTAGTGGTGTCGGTGACGGTGATCCCCCTCCCGAACAGGAGAGGGTGAATGTCCGGACAGCACCGTTATCGCAACTAATCATCCTGAGCCCGAGGCGAAGGATCTCACCGGTTTTCGTGCTTACGGATGTATTCGTTCCACCCGGCCCTTCGAGAACCTCAGGGCACATCGTCGTCGTCGCTCCACCAATCTCTAAGCGAAAACAGTCGCTCCGTAAGCAGAGCCCAACAGGTCATCCTCCGCGAACCGAGTAAACCGCAACGGCGTCATGTCGATGGTGGTCGCACGCCCATCGACCGCAAGCTCGGCAAGCGCACGCCCGATGGTCGGAGACAGTTTGAAGCCGTGACCTGAAAAACCAGCTCCAACAACAAGATTCTCCAACCCGGGCACTCGGTCGATCACCGGATGGTGGTCGGGCGTGACGGTGAACAATCCCGACCAACCGCCGTCCCAGCCGGCCTCGTCGAAAGCCGGATAACGCTGCACGAGGTACTCAAGCGAATCGGCGGCGCAGGACGGATCGACCGACTGGTTGTAGGTGTCCCGGTCTGTCGGGTCCTCCCTGATGCCAATCAGCGTAAGGTCGTCCACGTCCGGTCGGAAAGAGATGCCGTTTGAGGTGTCGGCGATGATCGGGTGGGTCGGGATTTTGTTCAGCGGCCTGTGGAGTTTGACGACCTGGTGGCGCACCCATGAGAGCGGCAATGGCGCGCCAACCGACGCAAGGAACTCCGGGATCCACGGTCCCGCGGTCAGCACGATCGCCCCGGCGTTGATGCGTCCCAGATCAGTCTCGACAGCGACCGCGCGGCCGCGTTCCTTCACGATACCGGTCACGTTGCAGCCCAGTGTTACCCTGGCCCCGGTCTCCCGAGCGCTCAGCGCAAACCCGTTCGTTACGGCTGAACTGTCCGCGTACCCGGAATCGGGTTCGTAAGCGACCGCAGCGACACCTTCAAAGTTGATCTCGGGCCATTGCTTTGCCGCCTCTTCCGGCATGAGTGCCCGGGAATCGACGCCGTGTTCACGCTGGAGCGCAGCGTTGGTCCTGAGCGCCCCTTCCTGCCCGGGCACAACCAGGAACAGGTAGCCGGTGTTTACAAAACCGCCCGGATGACCGGTCTCCGCCTCAAAGTCGGCGATCACATCCCGACTCTCTTTCGCCATCCGTGTCGTGATGGCGTTCGAGTAGTGCATCCGCAGGATCGTCATCGACCGTCCGGTCGACCCGGAAGCGAGCGTGTCCCGCTCAAGAAGCAACGTGTTCGTAATACCCATCTTCGCTAGATAGTGCAGCGTGGCGCAGCCCATAACGCCGCCGCCGATCACAACGACATCGCACGAGTCAGTCACAGAATGCGTCCTGACGTTCGTCAAAAATTGCCCCCACTAGTTCATCACCGCCCCGCCGTTCACGTTCAGCGCCTGTCCGGTGATCTCGGACGCGTCGTCTGACGCCAGGAACGCCACCGCCTTGCCGATGTCCCGGGGCGTCTGTTCCCGCCCCATCGGCATCCGGGCCTTGATGCTCTGGTCAAATACCTCTCGGGGTGTGAGCTCCGCCAATTCCGGGTTGTTGGACTTCTGGTTCTCGGCGATCGTCACCCACATCGGGGTCCAGAGCACGCCGGGGCAGACGGCGTTGACGGTGATGTTGTGCTGCGCCAGCTCGATCGCGAGAAGGTGTGTCCACTGGATCACGGCCGCTTTGGATACCGAATAGGGCGTCTGCACGCTGCCAAGTGTCGATCGTGCACCGCGCGGCTTCCGGCCGCCGTGTGAGGCGATGTTGACGATGCGGCCGGCGTTTCGGGACCGCATGTGAGGGGCGACCGAGTTCGTCGTGTGGACAAAGCCTTTCACGTTGACGCCAAAGGTTGCGTCCCAGTCGGCCTCCGTGTGATCGCTGCGCTCCTGGTAGCCCGGAGCGCCGATTACACCGGCGTTGCAGACAAGGATGTCGATGTGCCCGAACTCCTCGATAACCGCCGCCGCCAGCGCGTCCATCGACTCTTGAGACGTCGTATCACCGCCAAATGGAACCGCCTGCGCACCGCCTGCGTTGAAGGCGTTCGCCGCGACCGTCGCCGAATCGGGGTCCAGGTCGGACACGGCGATCACCGCTCCCCGCTCGGACAACACCTCGGCGATCCCCAGCCCTATCCCGCGTCCGGCGCCCGTTATCAGGGTTACTGCGCCGTCCAGATTGGTAGCGTCGGTCATTCCTCACTCCGATTCTTGATCGTTCCTGCCGTGCAACTTATCGATGTCGGGCGGCTCCCTAGTTCATCCGGGCCCCGCCGTTGACGTTCAACGCTTGGCCGGTGATCTCGGCTGCATCGTCAGAGGCGAGGAAGGCAACGGCATTGCCGATGTCCCTCGGCGTCTGGCCTCGGCCCAGCGGAACCGTGTTCTGCATGGCTAGGGCGAAGTCACCACTTATTCCGCCTCCAGAAAGATCGCGGGAATGGTCGATCGTCAGGTTGCGACGATTCGTGTAGATTCCCCGGATCATGTGCGTCCACAACTCGCCAGGGCAGACGGCGTTCACCGTGATATTGAACGGTGCCAACTCGATGGCGAGCCCGTGCGTCCACTGGATGACGCCCGCCTTTGACACGCTGTACGGAAATCCAAGAGTCCGGCCGGTCGCCATGCCCCTTGGCTTCCTGCCACCATGGGACGCGATGTTCACAATTCGGCCCGACCCGCGTTCCTGCATGTGCGGGACTACGGCCTCGGCCGAGTTGACGACGCCGCGAACGTTGACCGAGTGCGTTATTTCCCAGTCCGCATCGTTGTAGTGAGGGCGCTCTTCGTAACCAGCAGACGCCCAGACGCCCGCGTTCGCCACGAGGATGTCGACCCGGCCAAACGCCTCTATGACACGCGATACAGCGGCGTTCAGGGATTCAGGGACTGTGACATCGGTGGCGATGCCGATTACGGAGTGGCCATCGGACAGCAGTCCATCGGCGGCTGCCGAAGACGCCTCTCCAGAGAGATCGCAGATAGCGACCTCTGAACCGCGCTCGGCGAGAACGGTGGCGATGCCAAAACCGATGCCTCGCGCGGCGCCCGTGACCAGGGCGACTTTACCTTCCAATTGTGCAGTTGAATGTCCCACCATGTTCCGCTCCGGTCATACAGGTGAAGTTGCCGGGAATGTAGGCAGCGATGAACCGTGTGTCAACGCTGAGCGCCCGTTTTGCCCGGGAAATACGCTCATAGTCGTGAAAATACGCGCCATGGATGGCCTAAACTTATCTTTCGGCCCCCCAGCCAGCGGGGCCGTCACCCTTAATTCGCGTCGCCCATTTGATCAATCCTGCCTCGTGGCGCGTCCGGAAAAAAGATGTCACCGATCTCTCGAACCATCGAAAATACAGATCTAGAAACCATCGTCGGCCTCGCCAAGCGGCGTGGCTTCGTCTTCCAGGCGTCGGAGATATACGGCGGTCTTGGCAGCACATGGGACTTTGGACCGCTCGGCGTTGAACTCAAGCGCAACGTGAAAGACATGTGGTGGAAATCGATGGTCCGGGATCGCGGCGACATCGTCGGCATGGACTCGGCGATCCTGCAGAGCCCGGAGGTATGGAAAGCCAGCGGGCACATCGACAGCTTCACCGACCCGCTCGTGGAGTGCGGAAGTTGCCACCGGCGCTACCGTGCGGACCACCTAGGCGACACCTGTGAGCACTGCGGCGCTTCCGAATTTTCAGAGCCCCGCCAGTTTAACCTGCTGTTCAAAACCTTCATGGGCCCGATCGAAGACGCCGCCGGGGTGATCTACCTCCGGCCCGAGACGGCACAGGGCATTTTCATCAACTTCGATAACGTTCAGACGACCACCCGCAAGCGCATCCCCTTCGGCATTGCACAGATCGGCAAGTCGTTCCGCAACGAGGTCACGCCGGGCAATTTCATCTTCCGAACACGTGAGTTTGAGCAGATGGAGATGGAGTTTTTCTGCAAGCCCGGGTCCGACGAGGAGTGGCACCGCTACTGGATCGATTTCTCGGACGATTGGTTTAAGAAGTTTGGGATCCGTGGAGACAAGCTACGGGTTAGGGAGCACGAGGCCGACGAGCTGCCGCACTACTCCAAAGGCTCCGCAGACATCGAGTACAAGTTTCCGTGGGGCTGGGGCGAGCTTGAGACGATCTCGAACCGGACGGACTTCGACCTGAAGGCCCACATCGAGCGCAGCGGTCGCGACCTGTCGTTCTTTGACGACGATGCCAAGGAGCGCTTCGTGCCCTTCGTTGTTGAGCCGGCAATGGGCGCAGACCGGTCGGCGCTGGCTTTCATGGCCGATGCCTACGACGAAGAGGGTGAGGGCAAGGAAAAGCGCACGGTGTTGCACTTCCACCCGGACATCGCCCCGGTGGCCGTCGCCGTGCTGCCCCTTTCCCGCAACGAGAAACTGGCCCCGACGGCCCGTGAGGTGTACGACCTCGTCCGGGACAACTTCAACGCACAGTTCGATGACACCCAGAGCATCGGACGTCGCTACCGGCGGCAGGACGAGATCGGCACCCCACTTTGCGTAACGGTCGATTTTCGGACCGTCGAAGAAGACAACGCCGTGACCATCCGGGACCGGGACTCGATGGAACAGATTCGTGTGCCGATCGACGGCCTGAGAGAGGCGTTGGACGATCAACTCGCGGCACTTCGCGAGGCGTGTCACGGTTAGGAAGCTTTGTATACGGGAATCACGCGAAACCGAGTGGGCACGTGGCGGCGTACCGGTCATGACGTGAGTTGCGAAACTAGTCCCGGCTGGCTGACGAGCACGAACAGAAACGTGGGATCGACTCCAGATCTTACGACGGAGACCAGCGGAAAATGATCCAACCGAACCAACCCGGGGGAGAGGCAACACCGACGGCTCCCCGGGGCGTAATGGCTCTTCGTGACGCAGGCTTTTTGCGCCGACTACTTTCGATCCCGTTCGCCGCGGTGGCGATAGTCGCCGTGGCGTGCGGAGGTTCGAGCGACGCCGCTGCGACCGCGGAAGGTGACCCGGCGGCAAGCGCTCCCGCCACCCTCGCATCCGTGGGTGAAGCATCGGACTTTGAAGTATCCACGCCCCACGACGGCGTATTTGATTTGAATCGTCTCGAAGGCCAGCCCGTGCTGTTGAACTTCTGGTTCCCGTCGTGTCCGCCATGCCGCGCCGAGCTACCCGACCTCCAGGCCGCTTACGAAGCGTCCGGGGACGAGATCCAATTCCTCGGGGTGTCGCTGCTGGGGTTGGACTCCGCCGAAGAGGCGCAGGAGTTCTTGGAGGAGTTGGGTGTCACCTACCCCTCCGGACCAGATGCCGAGAGTCAGATGGTTCGCAGCTTCAAGATCGTCGGCTTCCCGACCACGATCTTCATCGACAGCGACCACAACGTCGTTAAGAAGCATGCCGGAATTCTGAGCGCGAAGTCGTTGGAATCACTTATCAACGCCACCGTCGCCTCGGGCGGCGGGCTCGACGTTTCCGGCTCGTAGACCCGCCCGGGCTGCGGATTCATTCAGGCAACCCGATTCCCTCCCGGCATCCATGGAATGAATGCACTGATACGGGCAGGAGACCTGGATATGAGAATTGGCGCAGGGTGTGAGCAAGAACGAATTCGCTCGACAGGAGTCACGAAGTCTCAAGGAAGTGGACCGGAATCCTTGATAACGGTCGGCTAGAAGACGACATCGTCGCCGCGCTTGCCCGGTAAGCGGGACACATAATCCCGGCCCCCGGTATCCCCTGCGTCTGCGATTTAGAGCGGCGGCCTGAGATAATCCCGCGATGGATACAGGGATGATTTCAGGAATGCCTCTCGCCGCTGCACTTGGAGAGGTTGGGGACCTTGGCGACGGGCTAATCGTGCTGGTACGTTGGTTGCACGCGCTCGGCGCTGTTGCGTGGGTCGGCGGGAGTGCCTTTTTCGCGTTGATCCTCCGCCCGGCCCAACGGTTGGACCCCGACGGCGTTGGTCAGGCTATCGGACGGTTCACCGGGCCATATCGTGAACTGGTCGATGCATCAATCGTAACGATCATCGTCACCGGCCTCATCCTGATGTTTGAGCGACTCACCGACGACGACGCCACGGTGGCCTACTTCATTGTGTTGAGCGCTAAACTGGTGATCGCCGGATGGATGTTCTACATGGTATGGAGCCTGCGTCGCGCTGGGTTCATTCACGAGGCGCGATCCGGTCTGACGGACCGGCTGTCGTGGCTGTTTGGGTACAACGCCCTGCTCGCCGGGGGCGTCATGGTGTTCCTGATGGCAGGACTGCTGCGGTCGATCTTCGAGACAACCCTATCTGGTTAAACGGGCGTTCGACCCGGGCCGAACAGCCTCACACCTGAACTCCCGATAGCACCGAGAAGCTCGGAGATGGTCGCCCCGAGTCCGGGATGCACAACCTCTGGAGCGATCTCTGCAAACGGCACCAGGACGAACGCTCGTTCGTGCAACCTTGGATGCGGGACCGTTGTACCTTGTTGGTCTACGACGGACTCTCCCAGCAACAGCACGTCCAGATCGATGATCCGCGACGCGTGCGGCGCCGAGCGCACCCGGCCGATATCCGATTCGATTTCCAACAGAACCTTGATCAGTTCGGCGGGCCCTAGCTCGGTATCCAGCGCAGCAACCTGGTTCAGGTAGTCCGGCTGCTCCTCGTTGACGCTCCACGCCAAGGTCTCGTAGACCGATGACACCCGGGTAACGACCCCGGCAGACATCATCGCCTCCAGCGCCAGCTCAAGATGGTGTGATCGATCCCCGCGAGGCGACTCAAGGTTGGAGCCAAGGCCGATGTATGCCGTGGCCACGCGGTCCGTCAATTCGTTCGGCTCCAACCACGGACGATCGCATCACTCATCCGGACGACCCGTACTATCTCTCTGACGTCATGCACGCGGACGATGTCCGCCCCACGTTCGATGGCCAGAGCGACAGTCGCGGCGGTGCCTTCGAGTCTCTGGTCCGGGGGCAGCCCGAGCACCTCTCCGATGGACGATTTACGCGATGTTCCCACCAGCACGGGATATCCAAGGTCCACAAGCTCAGATAGCCCGCGTTGCATATCTATGCTCTGCTCGGTCGTCTTACCGAACCCGATACCCGGATCCAGTATCACGTGGGACTCTGGAAGTCCGGCGTCCACCACCAACGCAGCCGACCGCCGGAGATCCTCTATCACCTCCGGAATCACGCCCGATGGATAGACCGCACGCTCCCGGGCGTGATTGATGACGACCGGAACACCAAGTTCCGCTAACGCACCGGGCATATCGGGGTCCGCGCCAAACATCGACACGTCGTTCGCCATCGCCGCCCCGGCTGCCACAGCCAAACGGACGGCCGACGATTTCTGGGTATCAATGCTGATGGGAATGCCCAGGCGGCCTGAAAGGGCTTCGATCACGGGAAGAACCCTGGCGGTTTCTTCGTCCGCGGGAACAGAACGCGCGTCCTTATACACAGACCGGGGTCGACTCGACTCGCCGCCAATATCGATGATGTCAGCGCCTTCGTCTTCAAACCGGAGCGCTTGGTCAACCGCGCGCTGCGAGTCGTCCCCCGTCCCGTCCCCGGAAAAAGAGTCCGGAGTGACGTTCAACACACCCATGACGTAGGTCCGCGAGCCCCAGATGAACGTGCTCTGGCCGATCAGGAGTTCCCGGGAGTCGGTGCTCATGGCGTCACGATTGGTCACTATGGCGTCGGTCCCTCCCGAAAGCCCGAACATCGCCCGGCAATCCCGGAACTCCTCGAGCGTGAAAACGGTGTCCTTGATGCTATCACCGGGTATGCGTGTGTATCCCGTGAGGCGTCGTCAAATCGATTGCGAGCGTCCCTATCGTGCGCTACGATTGCGACCGCGACCCAGAACCTGCAAGGAATCCGACCCGTCGTAGAGGCGCGCTTTTCGAACGCGTCCACCGCCCCTGACGGCGAACGGAATCACATCAAACAGCCGGAGACCACAGCAATCTCTACCGATACGACGAACACAGATTCGCCAGAGTCCCCGGAACCCCCGAAATCCGAGGACGCTCGCAATGCACGAGTTGAACTTGAGGCGAAGCGAAAACAGGCCCAACTTGGCGGCGGTCAGCGGCGCGTAGACGCCCAGCGCGAGCGCGGCAAGCTGACGGCGCGCGACCGTCTCGAATTGCTGTTCGACCTGGGAACCTTCAACGAGATCGACACCTTCGTCACCCACCGTGCGTCAGACCTCGGTCTGGACAGCCAGAGATTCGACGGCGACTCGGTGGTAACCGGCTACGGGGAGGTCGAAGGACGCACGGTCTGTGCGTACGCACAGGACTTCACCGTCCTCGGCGGATCCCTATCTGAAGTCGCCGGGTTGAAGATCGCAAAAATTATGGACCACGCCGTGCGGATCGGCGCTCCGATAGTGGGCATCAACGACTCGGGAGGCGCCCGCATCCAGGAAGGCGTAACTTCGCTTGCCGGGTACGGCGAGATCTTCACACGCAACGTGATGGCGTCCGGCGTCGTGCCCCAGATCAGCGTCATCGCAGGCCCGACGGCCGGCGGCGCGGTCTACTCCCCCGCCATCACCGACTTTATTTTCATGGTCGACGGCATCGGACAGATGTACATCACCGGGCCGGACGTCGTGAAAGCCGTAACCGGTGAAGACGTGTCCGTAGAAGAGCTCGGCGGCGCCCAGACGCACGCGAACCTCAGCGGGGTCGCCCACTTCATCTCTCCGGACGAGCATGAGTGTTTCCAGTCCGTCCGGAAACTCCTTTCATACCTGCCCTCCAACAATGCCGAGGACGCTCCGCGGGTTAAATCGCCCGACGACCCGACCCGGAAAGAAGAATCCCTGGCGACGGTCGTGCCAGACAACCCGAACCAGCCTTACAGCATGCTGGACGTCATCGGCCCCATCGTCGACGGCGGAGAGTTTTACCAGGTTCAGGCGCAATACGCGCAGAACATCCTGGTTGGGTTCGCCCGCATGAACGGCGAGACCACCGGCATCGTCGCCCAGGAACCGGCGCAGGCCGCCGGTGTATTGGACATCAACGCCTCCGAAAAGGCGGCGCGATTCATCCGTTTTTGCGACTCATTCAGCATCCCGATCGTCACGCTGGTCGATACGCCCGGATTTATGCCGGGGACTGCACAGGAACACGCCGGGATCATCCGCCGTGGCGCCAAGCTGCTGTACGCGTACGTCGAGGCCACCGTCCCAAAGGTGACCGTCGTGACCCGGAAGGCGTATGGCGGGGCCTACATCGTCATGAGCAGCAAACACTTGCGCGGTGACATCAACTACGCATGGCCGTCGGCCGAGATCGCGGTGATGGGCGCTGAGGGCGCCGTGGCCGTGATCGGCCGGAGAGAGATCTCCGGGGCGGACGACCCTGAGGCCAGGCGCAAAGAAATGGTCGCAGATTACGAAGAGCGGTTCTCAAATCCGTACGTAGCAGCAAACCGCGGTTACCTGGACGACGTGATCGATCCGAGCGAAACCCGACCCAAAATTATCGCTGCGTTAAAGATGCTGCGAAACAAGACGGACACAATGCCTGCGAAGAAGCACGGCAACATACCGCTCTAGCTGCAAGGAACCCAGCGGGGCGTGGGTACGCCGTCTGAAACGAATAACGAGAGGAATAACGAGAGTTGCGGAGAAAAGTAACGGTTGTAGGCGCCGGTAACGTTGGCGCCACCACGGCACAGAGAATCGTAGACAAAGCCCTGGCGGACGTGGTGCTCGTCGATGTCGTTGAAGGGTTGCCCCAGGGCAAGGCCCTGGACATGGCGGAGAGCACACCTGTTGCCGGCGCAGATGTCAGCGTGACCGGCACGAACGGTTACGAGGAATCGACGGACTCCGATGTCGTGGTGATCACGGCGGGCATCGCCAGGCGTCCGGGCATGAGCCGAGATGACCTGCTGCTCACCAACATGAAGATCATGACCTCCGTGGTCACGGAAGTGGTGAAACATTCCCCGGAGGCCATATTAGTCATCGTCTCAAACCCGCTGGACGCCATGGTTCAGAAGGCGTACGAAATCAGTGGTTTCCCGAAGGAACGCGTGGTCGGCATGGCCGGAATCCTGGACACCTCCCGGTTCCGGACATTCCTTGCGGAAGAGCTCAACGTCTCCGTCACAAACGTATCGGCCTATGTGCTCGGCGGCCACGGCGACTCTATGGTTCCGTTGCTCGGGACCACCACCGTCGGCGGCAAGCCGGTGACCGAGATGATCGAAGCCGGGCGGCTTGAAGAGATCGTCCAGCGGACCCGGGACGGCGGCGCGGAGATCGTCAACTACCTGAAGACCGGTTCCGCTTTTTACGCCCCGTCCGCCGCCGTCGTGCAGATGGTGGAGGCGATCCTCGGTGACCGGAAAGAGATCCTTCCGTGCGCAGCCTATCTCGATGGCGAGTACGGGATCTCCGGCCTCTACGCCGGCGTGCCAGTGAAGCTTGGCGCCGGAGGCGTTGAAGAGATCATCGAGATCGATCTCACAGACGCTGAATCCACAGCCCTGAAGGCGTCCGCAGACTCCGTCCAGGAGCTGATACACGTGATGGCCGCCAACCAGTAGGCGCTCCTGACCGAAAACTCGAACGGGACGGGACGTGATTCCGCTTCGTTTGCGCGTCAGAGAACTCCGCTATTCCGATCGTGGCGACCGACTCCAATGCAGCCTGTGTATGGCCGGGACGCGAGAAGGCTGAGGCACCCATCGACATGGGCATGCTGCCGCCTTCGTTATTCCGTCTTGTGAGAACGCTGACGTTCTCCGACTACCTCAGATCGATCACCGTCCGGAAGCGACCGGGTAGTGTCCCCTCGGTGGTGAGAACGTCGCCTGTGGGCGGTTGCACTTCGATCGTGAATATGTGGTTCACGCCGGGCGCCGTGGAGGTGGATGCGAAGCCGCCGATTCCGCCACCGCCCGCCATCAGTGTGACAGAACTGTCGCTGTCGGATTGAACACGCTGAAGTCACGGTCGAAGAGCCAGACAGTCATTTCGGCCTACTCGCCCGGGTCCAGAACGTTATCGTCGTCGGAATAACGCGGCCAGGTGATCGACCATGGAAGGTCTGACAGATGCTGATTGGCGTCCGAGTAGGTCACGATGGTTTTGTTCTGGGCGCCGGAGACCACATCCGAGTCAAGAGAGGCGTCATCGACCGAGTAAGGCGGTGTCAGGTTGATCGTCGTTTCGAGACCCGTGATACCTCGCTGGCCGTTTTCCTGACCCCGCGAGGCCTTGAACATCAGATGGACCCCTGCGAATGTCGATAATCCGGCCACCGATCCGGCGGCCAAAAATCTGAGCGGACCTGGTCCACTGAATTAAATAGTCGGGAACAGCGACCGGTATTGGACGATCCACATCTGCATGAGATTCACCCTAGAAGGAGTACATGTGCAGGGGAACCGGGTCAGCTCCAGTGCCATACGCCTCGTTGCCGTCGAACGGGGTCCTAGTGTGAACCCGTCGCCAAGATGCGGGCAGGCATTCACAGTTGCGTTAACCGGCCTCGGAACTTGATGCGGCGCTGACGGGTTTTGCGGCAGCGGGGAATACCGCCCGGGCGCCCGATGAGGCACACTAGCGGCGCTCGACTGGCGCGACCGATGCTGTGTGTCGATGTTCATTAACGACTCGAATAAGGAGACATGATGCCCCGAATTCATGTTCTGGGAGCGGGCACGCCCACACCCACTCCCACCCGCTTCGGCACGGCGTACGTCGTGGAGGTTGATGGCGAGTTCATCATGTTCGACTGCGGCCCAGCAGCGACGCACAAGCTGGTCCAGGCGGGGATGTTTCCGACGCAGATCGACCACCTGTTCTTCACGCACCACCACTTCGACCACGACGTCGACTACCCGTGTTTTTTGCTCACAAGGTGGGATCAGAGCATCGGGAAGGAGAACGATTTAAAGGTCTTTGGGCCCACACTGACGGAATCGATCACCGACAAGCTGATCGGGCTGGATGGCGCGTTCACCCATGACTGGAAGGCGCGGGTGAATCACCCGCTAAGTCAGAACGTGTACGTAAACCGCGGCGGCAAATTGCCACGTAAACCTCCCAGCGTTGATGCCTGCGATGTGGGTGTGGGAACGGTGCTCACGACAAAGAGGTGGGAGGTAACGTCCGCTCCAGCCGAGCACGTGCAGCCCTATCTGGACTCCCTAGCCTATCGAATGGACACAACCAGCGGATCCGTCGTGTTCACCGGGGACACGCAACCCTGCCAGTCGGTCATCGATCTGGCGAAGGGCGCTGATGCGCTGGTGTGCATGTGCTGGGACGACCAGGACGCCATGAACGCCGACGGAGAGGGGCCGGGCCAGTGCGGGACAGTCGGCGCCGCCGAGATGGCCGCGGCGGCGGGCGTGAAGAAATTACTTCTGGCTCACATCGGCCCTCACCTGTCACAGCACGGCGTCATGGAGAAGGGCATCGGAGATATCAGCCGCATATTCAACGGAGAGGTGATCTTCACTGAAGAAGTCATGCCGGTGGACGTGGTCCCGAACGACGGCCTTTATGAGGAGTCACACGAGGGCGGTGAGGGGCACGATCATGGCGACGGACACACCCACAGCCACTGATAACAAAGAGGGCGGTCACTAACTGGCGACCGCCCTCTTGCTTTTTCTCTATCAGCGAATGGCTCGGAAGCACCCTGATTAACCTACCGCCACTTTGGCCGCCGGAGCCGAGGCCGCCTTGCTGATCACCTCTTTGGTGGAGATGATGTGGCGCTGGAGCCCAAGTTCTTTGGGCTGCATTCCCATCGCCAGCCCCAGCATCTGTGGCAGATGGAGGATCGGCAGGTCTATCTTGCCGCTCAGCCGGCGTTTTGCCGCCTTTGGCTGATAGCCATCCAGGTTCAGGTGGCAGAGCGGGCACGGCGTGATCATGGCGTCCGCTCCCATGTCCTTCGCTTCCCCGGTGTGGTTCGACACCATCTGCATGGCGTTGCTCTGGTTGATTAAGAGGATTGGCAACCCGCAACACTTCGTCTTTCCGTCGTTCTCCACCGCAACTGCGCCCGTCGATTCGATCAGCGTCTCGAGCGATGTCTCCCGTTCCGGGTGCTCGTCAAACCCAAGCGCGTCGCTCGGGCGGACAATGTAACAACCGTAGAACGGGGCGAAGCTGAGGCCAGACAGTTCTTTTGTGAAGGTCTTCTGGAGCTCTTCGATACCGATCTCTTCGACCAGAACCCAGAGCAGGTGTTTGATGACGGTCGTGCCCTTGTATTCGAGTCCTTCTTCGGCGAGAACCTCATTGATTTCCGCCAGGTACTCGGGATCCCGGAGTACACGGCGGTTCGCCTGGGACATCACGCCTTGGCAGGTACTGCATATCGTCATGATCGGCAGTCCCATCTGTTCCGCGAGCGCAAAGGTCCGGACGTTCAGGGCGTCACCTAGCTTCTCGTTCCGTTCCTGTAGGACGCCGGCGCCGGTGCAGGCCGCAGAAACCAACTCCTCGCGCTCGATCCCCAGACGATCCATCACGGCGTTGGCTGACACCATTAGTTCCGGCGTGCCGCCGCGTGCGACGCAGCCAGGGTAGAAGGCGTACTTCATTTGCTGTCCCTCGCAATCATGACAGTGGCGTTGAGATGGTGATCAAACATTTACTCACCTTCGATCTTCTCGAACACCCGTTTCACCTTCTGGGGCTCGGAGGACTTGTGGGCCTTCCACGGGAATTTGCCCTTACGGATCGCCCTCAGGCCGACCGGCGCTTCTGCCAGCAATGCTGGGATGTTGAATATCCCCATGCTGTCCACGGCGAGTCTCGCCTCGTCCAGGCGGCCGTTTTTCTTGACGGTCTTTGCAAATGATTGGGTGTGACGTGATCCGGAGGTGTTGTTGAACCCGGACTCCATGGCTAGGTCCCGCATGGCCATGATTCGGCCCATCGGATTGACGTCCTTGGGGCAGACCTCGACACACCGCATGCAGCGTGTGCAGTCCCAGACACCGGTCTCCTTATTCAGGGCGTCCATCCGGTCCTTTTGGTGTCCGTCCCTCGGGTCTTTAACAAATCTGTACGCCTTCGCCAGCGCGGCCGGGCCCAGGAAGCTGCCGTCTACCTCAAGCACAGTGCAATCTGAAACACAGGCGCCGCACTGGATGCAGTTCACAACTCCAACCAAGTGCACCATGTCGTCGTCGGAAGCTAGGTACTCCGTTTCCGGGACTTCACCTTCAGGTTGAAGGTACGGCGTGATGGAGCGCATCTTGTCCCAGAACGGTTTGAACTCCACAACCAGATCTTTGATGACCGGCATGTTTCCCGCCGGGTCGATCGTGATCGTCTCGCCATCTGGAGCGACGGAGTTGACCCTGGTTTTGCAGACCAGCTTCGCCTGTCCGTTCACGCGCATGGCGCACGAACCGCAGATCGAGGCACGGCATGAACATCGCATCGAAAGCGACCCGTCGATCTCCTCACGCACGGTAAGAAGGGCGTCGAGGATCGTCGTCGTATCGGTCACTTCGACGTTGTATTCCTGGTACCCGGCAGCCCCCGGTTTTTCGGGATCGTAGCGCTTCACGCGCAGCGTCTGCTCCATCTAGTAGACCCTTTCAATCGGTGTCCAGTCTGTGATAGTGACGTCGCTTGTCTCGACCCGAGCGTCTTCACCATCTTTGTAAACGAGGGTGTGCTTCAGCCAGTTTTCGTCGTCCCTGTTTGGCATATCCGTGCGGAAGTGAGCCCCACGGCTTTCCTTGCGGGCGTTGGCCCCGGCACATACGGCCTGTGCAACATCCAGCATGTAGTCGAGCTCTATGACGGACATTAGGTCTGTATTGAACACCTTGCCCTTGTGATCCACCGCAACCCGTGGATAGAGGCCACGCAGATCTTTGATCGTTGCCGTCGCTGCATCGATACTCCTCTGATCCCTGTACACACCGATACCGGCGACCATGCTCTCGCCCATCTCGCGCCGTACGGCGGCAGCTCGGAGGTCTGTAGGCCGGTCCAGCAGCGCCTGGTAGCGCTTCTTCTCAGATTCAAGCGCCGACTCGTCGGAGGAGTGTGGACTCTGGCTCTTGGCGTATTCCGCCGCGGCGATCGCAGAACGGCGGCCGAACACGACCGTATCCAGCAGTGAGTTCGCTCCGAGACGGTTGCCGCCGTGTACCGATACGTTGGCCGTTTCGCCCGCGGCATAGAGGCCGGGCACTGCGGTCGCTCCGTCAACGTCCGTTTTGATACCTCCCATGATGTAGTGCATCCCCGGGCGGATCGGAATCGGCGATTCTGCAAGGTCGATGCCGACAAACTCGACCGCAACTTCCTGGAGGTAGCCGAGCCGTTCTTCGATGAACGTCCGGCCGAGGTGTCGCAGATCAAGGTGGATATTGCCGTCGATCCCGCGCCCCTCGTTGATCTCTGTCTGCTCCGCCCGGGAAACAACGTCCCGGGATGCGAGTTCCATGTAATCAGGGGCGTAAGTCGTCATGAAACGTTCGCCCTCTGCGTTGAGAAGGTATGCGCCTTCTCCCCGGGCGGCTTCGGACAACAGAATCCCGGAACCGGCGAGCGTAGTCGGATGGTACTGGATCATCTCCATGTCCATGAGGGAAGCGCCGGCCCTGTAGGCCAGCCCGAGCCCTTCACCCGTGCAGATCAGCGCGTTGGTGGACGGTTCAAACACCCGCCCAGCCCCGCCGGTCGCCATAATCACGGCCTTGGCCCTGATCATGTGCAGCTCACCGGTGTGGATGTTCATCGCGATGACGCCATGACATGCGCCGTCCTCAATGATCAGGTTGGAGACGAACCATTCTTCGTAGATGTTGACGTCTAATTTGACCGCCTGCTCGTACAGCACCTGCAGTATCGCAGAGCCTGTGATGGCTCCGACGTAAAAGGTGCGTGCGACCTTCTGGCCGCCGAAGCGTCGAGTCCCGAGCTGTCCATCGTCGTTACGGCTGAAGATCACGCCCATGTGCTCCAGCTCAATGATGGCATCGCCGGCTTCACGCGACATCAGCTCCACCGCATCCTGGTCGGCCAGATAGTCGCTGCCCTTGATGGTGTCCAGCGAGTGGCCTTGCCACTCATCTCCGCGGTCCGTCATCGGTGCGTTGATTCCGCCCTGCGCCGCATTGGAGTGGCTGCGGATCGGATGCACCTTGGTGATCACGGCGGCGTCCACGCCCATGCGTGCCGCCTCTACGGAAGCCCTGAGCCCGGCAAGCCCGGCACCGATTATCAAAACGTCGTGTTGGTACATCCGTTACCTCTTGCTCGCGACGGGGTTGGTTTCGATAAACGCCCGCCGGGGCGCATATTTATCAAGCGTGGTTTTGAGGGACTGCTGTCTGGGTATCAATCTGGAGTAATCAATTCCGGATAGAGATAGAGCGCTGACAGTAGCGCCGCGATGCTTTTTGAATCGATGATCGTGCCTTCCCGTATCAGCCGTGGAATATCGGAGAGTGGCGTTATTGCCGTCTCAACATCCTCATCTTCGTCCTGAGGTCGTGAGGATGTCGCGAGTCCGCTCGCGAGGAATCCATGCATATATTCGGTCGATATGCTCGGCGCCGCCCAGAATCCGGGCAAATGTGACAAGTTGGCGGCCGAGTGACCGGTCTCTTCTTGAAGTTCGCGGATGGCGGCGGCTCGCGGTTCTTCTCCGGGATCGATGTGTCCGGCGGGAGCTTCAAGAAGGATAGATTGCACCGCGTGTCGCCACTGTTTGACAAGTAATACATCGCCACCGTCGGTCATCGGCACGACGACGACGGAGTTCGATTGCTCTATCACGCCCCGTTCAAGGACCGGGCGATCACCGAGGCGGATGGTGTCGACGCGCATTTTCACGCGGGGGTCGTCGTACACCTGCCGGGACGCGACGGTGGTGGTGGTCAACATCGTGTAAATATTACCTCAGAGACTTTTGTCACCGGGGCGTATTTCGACCTCTCCGGTCTCCCTTTGCATGGCCCCCTGGCGCATCCCGAGCCGACGGGTCAGTGACTGGTAAAAAGCCTCAGGGGGATGCTTCCGGAGGAATCGAGCACTGAACTCGCTAGTTTCAACGTGCACCGTTTCGCCCACACGCATAACGCGGTCGACGAAACCGTCCACACTGAGCGTCCCACCGGTTTCGTTTTCGACGGTGATACTGACCACGGCAGCCGGGCGCAGCAGGAGTCCGCCCTGCAGGCTCATGTGTGCGGCGATAGGTTTCAGCAGAAATGCCCCACTGGTGGGGTTCATGACGGGCCCGCCGAGCGCCAGGCCGTAGCCGGTGGACCCGGTGGCGGTCGATATGACGATTCCGTCGCCGCGGTATGTCACGATGGGCTGACCGTCGACCACGGTATTGAGGTCGACGACCCGGATCGCCGCTCCCCTGCCCACCACCACGTCGTTCAACGCGTGGAACGGCCCGGGATTCCCGTCGGGCCCGCTAACGGTGGCGCGGATCATCGCCCGATTTTCGATACGCGGCCCCCTGTCCTCGATCTCCCAGTTATCCAGATACCAGCCCGTGTCCTCCAGGGAGTCTGAAGCGTCAAGCTCCGCCATGAAGCCCACGCGCCCCATGTTGATCCCCAGCACGGGTATCGCGTGCGACGCGGCGGCGTGCGCCCCGCGCAAGATCGTGCCGTCCCCGCCGATCGTGATCACGAGTTCGCTGCCCTCGACATCTGTCTCTAACGCAAAGACAGGCTCGGCCGGCAGAAGGCGCCAGTTGTTGTCTCCAAACCTTTTTGAGAGGGCGCGAGCCAGTGTCTCGGCTTCGGCAAGAAGCCCGTGGTAGACAACGACCACGTTCTGAACTTTTGGCATTTCGTCCGGTTGAAAAGCGCTAGGTGACCACGCCGGATACGGCGTTACGTGCGAACTCTAGCAGCGATGAGGGTGCGATACCGAAAACGAGCAACCCCGCCGAAGCCACCAGAGTAGCCGCCCATACGGGTATGTCGGCCGTGACGCGTTCCTCGGACTCCGGCTCATCCAGAAACATCGTGCGGACCACCCTGAGGTAGTAGAACGCCGAGATCACGGAGTTGATCACGCCGATGACGGCCAGCCACGCAAGCCCTGAGTCCACGGCCGCGCTGAACACAAAAACCTTGCCAACGAAGCCGGCCGTCGGCGGGATGCCGAGGAGGGACAGCAGTCCCAACGCCAGCAGGATGGAGAGAAGCGGTGCCCTGCGGGCCATGCCGGCGAACCCGCTGATCATGTCGCTGCCGGTCTTGTTTGTGATGGCGATGATCGCAAAGAACGCGGCCAGGTTGGTGACGGCGTATGCGACGAGATAGAAGAGGACGCCCTGTGGCCCGGCTATGAAGTCATCGCTGTCGCTGTTTCCGGCAACCGCAGCCAGTCCGACGAGCAGATACCCGGCGTGGGCTACGGTGCTGTAACCCAGCATCCGTTTGATGTTCTGCTGGGAGAGCGCAAGCAGGTTTCCGGCGGTCATCGTGATCGCCGCAAGGATGGCTATGAAAACCGACCAGTCGGCCGCCAGATCCTCGGTGCCGAGTGCCGTGTACAGAACACGGAGCACGATGGCGAACGCAGCGGATTTTGAAGCGATAGATAGGAATGCGACAACCGGGGTCGGGGCGCCTTCGTAAACGTCCGGTACCCACATCTGGAACGGCGCCATCGCCATCTTAAAACCAAACCCGGCGACGACCATCACGACGCCCAGCATGATAGCGCTGGACCCAAATGCCCGGTCCCCGTCCGCTGTCATGTCGTTGATGCTCTCAAGCATCAAGGCGATGTCGGTCGTTCCGGTGGCGCCGTACAGGTAGACGAGCCCATAAAGGAGAACGGCGGAACTGAGCGCGCTCAGCAGAAGGAACTTCAGACCGGCCTCAAGAGACCTGTCCGTTCGCAGGAACGCCGCCAGTGCGGCTGCAGGCAGCGCCGATAGCTCTAGTGCAATGTACGCCGTGATAACGTCGCGGGACGCCACCAGGAGCATCATCCCGCTGACCGAGAGCAGCATCAGCGACAGGAACTCGCCCTGGAAGCCGACGAATTTGCGTGAGTATGTGGCGGCTGCGACGATCACCGCTGCGGTGGTGCCGATCAGGAGGAAGTGGAAGAACAGCGCCATTCGGTCCGCCGTGACGGTCCCGAAAACGCCTATCTCGGAATCGGGGGTGTCGAACCACAGGGTGAGCGTCAACGCCAGTGGAACGGCCAACCCGATCACCACCAGCCAGATCAAGGGCGTCTTTTTACTGAGGATCAGGTCGGCGATGATCACCAGAACGCCGAGACCCGCCACCGATATCTCGGGAGATAGCAGCCAGATATCGTGCGCGTTCATATCCGCATCAACTCGCTAATTCCGACCTTGAACACCTCTGTGATGATCTTCGGGTATACCCCGATAGCGACGATGCTGACAACCAGCGCGACGACCGGGATCATGTCCACGAAGTTAGCGTCCTCGGCGTCCTGGAATCGTTCGTGTTTCGGACCAAAGAACGTCCGCTGCATCATCCACAGGACGTAACCCGCAGCCAGCACAACGCCAAATGCGCCGATGACCGTCAACCACGGCCAGACCTCGTACGTCCCCAGGAACACCGTGATCTCGGCGACGAAACCGGACAACCCGGGCAGTCCAAGTGATGCCAGACCGGCGATCACCATCGAGATGGTGATAAGCGGCCAGCGCAGGGCCAGTCCGCCCAGATCATGGATGTGACGGGTGTGTGCGCGGTCGTACACAAGGCCGACGGTCAAGAACATCAGGCCCGTGATGGTGCCGTGGGTCACCATCTGAAGCGCAGCACCGTTCAACCCGACATCGGTGGCGGTGCCGCCAACACCGACGATGGACGACACGCCAAGCACGACGAAGCCCATGTGGCTAACACTGCTGAACGCAACGAGCCGCTTCAGATCCGTCTGCCGCAACGTGACTATGGCGCCGTAGATGATGCTGACGACAGCGAGCGTGGCCAACAACCAGGCGACGTCCTGCACCTGGAAGTCGCCCTCAGGCGTGTCTTTGAACATCCCGACGGAGACTCGGATCAGACCATAACCACCCATCTTCAAGAGGACACCGGCCAGCATGATGCTTACGGCTGTTGGCGCGTCCGTGTGTGCGTCCGGAAGCCAGCTGTGGACTGGCCAAAGCGGCATCTTTACCGCGAACGCAGCGAATAACAGGAACCAGATCGCCCCGGCGGGGATAAGCAGGTCGGCATCTACCATCTTGCCCGGTATGCCGTCTATGCCCTCGGACGGGATGGAGATCATGGCGAAGGTGTCCACGCCGGACGAAAGGAACAGCGCCAGAATCCCGATCAACATGAAAGCGCTGCCGCCGAGAGTGAAGATCACGAACTTCATCGCCGAGTAGCGGTTGCGTCCGCTGCCCCATATCGAGATCAGCATGAACATCGGGATCAGCTCGATCTCCCAGAAGATGAAGAAGAGCAGGAAGTCGAGCGCCAGGAAGACACCCAGCACCGACGTCTCGAGGACGAGCAGCCAGATGAAGTATTCACGCACCCGCAGAGTGATCCGCCACGATGCGAACGCGGCGACGGCGGTCAGCAATCCCGTGAGCAGAACGAGCGGTGCGCTCAACCCGTCTATGCCGAGGAGGTACTGGGACCGCAGACCGGCCACCGGGATCCAGTCCTCGTAGCGGTCCACCATCTGCACGCCGCCGGCCCCGCGGTCGAAATCGGCGTAGGTGATGACGATGAGCACCAGGTTGAGGACCGTGGCGCCGATAGCGAACCAGCGGATCTGAGAGTCGTTCCGCAGGAACAGCGCAATGATGAGTGCCGCCGCCGCCGGGAGGAACACGATTATCGAAAGCCATCCCTCAAACAAGGGCGACCCCCGATACGTTAAATGTGGTCTGGAAGTTCATCGCTTAACTCCCCCAGACCAGGAATGCGGCGATTGAAGCTACAACACCGACCGAGATCGCCAATCCGGCGACCTGCATCTGGCCGTTCTGGACCTGACCGAGGCCTTTTCCGATCCGGCCCGTCCATATGCCAAGCTTCACGTTCACGGCGTCGATGGCGCTGCGGTCAAACCAGTCAGTCGCGAGTACGATGCCGCCGTAGAAAAGGCGTTTGACGATCCAATCTTCGTAAAGCTCGTCCATGAAGTACTTACGGTAGAGCAAGGTGTAAACGGGACGAACCCTGCTGGCCATATTTTCCGAAGATACTTTCTTGCTGCCGTACATCAGGTAGGCGAGGTAGATGCCGATCAGGGCCACCGCCGACGAGACGATGGCGACGTTCCAGTTGAACTCCGGCGACGCGCCGGCATGTTCAACGGCTTCCTCGACCTCGTGCGCATCGTGCAGGTCGTCTATGAAGACGATCTCGTTGCCTGTCGCGAAATGCCCGAATTCATGTTTGTCGGAAACGCCGATATCGACGGGTGGGTTCGCCAGGAACCCTGCGCCCACGGCGAGCACCGCGAGAACCAGCATCGGGCACAGCATCACCCAGGGCGATTCACCAAGGTGCGGGTGGCCGTGGACCTCAGGCGCTTCGCCGCCGTCCGCCACGATCGCTGCTGCCTCGGCTTCTGCGCCGCCCCGGTACTCACCGCCGAAGGTCATCCAGATGACCCTGAACATGTAGAACGCCGTCATGAACGCCGCCCCGACACCGGCCGCAAGCGCGATCCAGCCGATCGTCGAATCGACTTCGGCGGCGTGGGCAAGGATTTCGTCCTTGGACCAGAACCCGGCCAGCGGGAAGATCCCGGCGAGCGAAAGGCTGCCGATCACCATCAACGTGAACGTCCACGGCATGACCTTGCGAAGCCCGCCCATGTAGCGCATGTCGAAGGTCCCGGTGGCGTGGTTTACGGAACCGGAACCAAGGAACAGGAGGGCTTTGAAGAAGGCGTGTGTGAACAGGTGGAAGATGGCCGCCACGTAACCGCCGAGCCCCAGGATCAGCATCATGTAGCCAAGCTGGCTGACGGTTGAGTACGCAAGCACGCGCTTGATGTCGTGGGCCACGAGCCCCATCGAAGCGGCGAACACTGCGGTGAACGCACCGACCAGCGCCACGATCTCCATCGTGTACTCCCCGGCTTCAAACAGCGGGAACATACGTGCGACGAGGAATACACCCGCCGTCACCATCGTGGCGGAGTGGATCAATGCGCTGACGGGAGTCGGACCTTCCATGGCGTCCGGCAACCACGTGTGTAGCGGGAACTGCGCAGATTTGCCGACCGCGCCGGCGAAAATGCCGAGCGCTATCAGTCCGGCGGTCGTCGCTCCGAGCGTCCCGGCCAGCGTGTACATGGTCGGGATATCCAGGAACTCGTTGCCTTCAGCGAACAGGGCAAGGAGGGCGATCAGGAATCCGAAGTCACCGAACCTGGTAACAATGAAAGCCTTCTTGGCCGCAGCGGCGGCGGACGGCTTGGTAAACCAGAACCCGATCAGCAGGTACGAGGACACGCCGACCAGTTCCCAGAACACGAAGAGCTGGATGATGTTGCGTGAGGTGACGAGGCCAAGCATCGACGCCGTGAAGAGCGACATGAATGCGTAGTAGCGGATGTAGCTCGGGTCGCCCTTCATGTAGCCCTGTGAGTAAATCTGCACCATCAGGCTGACACCGCTTACGACGATCAGCATGATCGCGGTCAACGGGTCGAGCAGGATACCGATGCTCAGGGTCAACCCGGAGACGTTCAGCCACTCATGCGTGCCGAAATCGACCGCGCCGTGGGCGTCGTTGACGGAGAGGTAGGCCATCACGGACAGGCCGAACGCCACAGCAAGCGAAGCGATGGTCAGCCAGCCGGAAAGGCGCTCGTACTGCGGGAGGAATGGCCGTATGACAAGGCCGTTCACAAGGAACGTGCCGAGTGGGACCAGGATGATCAGCCAGACGCCGAATTCTGAGATGTTCACGCTCTACAGCTTCCTCAAAATTTCGTCCGCGACGTGCTGGCGGTTCAGCGGAACGAACACCGTGAACGGAACGTGCTCGCCCCAGTCAAGGATGTCGCCCTCCGGGAGGATCTTGGCCGGCAGGCCCTCACCCTCAAGAAGGTTTTTCCACATCTCAGC